>Ga0209758_1000069_pt1 | contig 286161 bp, 273 predicted proteins | sample AraplaMF_Col_mMF_FD_184258 | JGI IMG/M metagenome (GOLD analysis project Ga0209758, IMG submission 184258) | Arabidopsis root microbial communities from the University of North Carolina, USA - plate scrape MF_Col_mMF (SPAdes) (version 2) | ecosystem: Host-associated > Plants > Roots >...
TGCGCTCGGGATTGGTAACGGCCTGGCGCTTGGCCGGCTGGCCGACGAGACGCTCACCGTCGTCCGTGACGGCGACGATCGAGGGCGTCGTGCGCATGCCTTCGGAATTCTCGATGACTTTGGCGTTCTTGCCATCCATCACGGCGACGCACGAATTCGTGGTGCCGAGGTCGATCCCAATGACCTTTCCCATGGTCCTGATATCCTTGTTTTTGCGGCAGGTTGGCTGGGCCCAAGAGGCACCCAAACCGAAACCCCCTAAGATCAAACATTCGCGATATTGCGATGGTTGAGGCTCATATAGGAGGGGGGGAGGGGCCCGCAAGGACCGAAGCCAGGTTTCTGCCGCGAAAACATTGGGTTTTGGAAGATCATATCCGGGCTTCACCGCCTTGCAGGTCAGGAATTATTAACAGGTTCGGGCATCGGCAAGCCCCCCATACCGCAAGCCCCGCCCGCCCTGTTGCCGCAAGCCCAAACCCGGTAAAAGGCGGACCGGCCGGGCAGCCGCCACGGCTGCTCCGCGCGACAATGCGGCCCGGTGGCCGACCATCGAACGGCCTCAATGTGAACCAATCAGAGTGCCCATGAAGCTGATCCGTCCCCTCGCCGCGCTCGCCCTCTTCATTGCATCTGCGTTTCCGGCACTTGCCGCCGACGCCGTGTTTCCGCCGGGCCTGCGCCTCGGCATGGTGCCGCTGGTCGGCCTCAACACTGCAAAAACCTTTCCGGGCTTCGAGAGCGAGGACGGCAACGTCAAGGTGCTGATCACCGAGCTGCCGCCGGCGGCCTATGGCGAGGTCGTCAGCGCCTTCAATTCCAATCCGGCCGGCGCCAATGGCGTCAAGCAGGACAAGGTCGAGACGCCCGCGGGCCTTGCCTATTTCACCACCGAGAGCGGCAAGGCCGGCGACACCCCGGTCAAGCGCTACTCGATGATCGTGCCGGGCGCCGGCTTCTCCGGTTATGTCGCGGTGCAGATCCCGGAGAATGCGACCAAGATCTACACGGATGAAGCGGTGCGGCAGATGTTTGCGAGCGCCACCACCCGCAAGCAGGTCTCGGCCGAAGAGCAGATCGCGCTGATGCCCTTCAAGATCACCGATCTCGCCGACTTCAAGGACATCCGCACGCTGGCACCGGGCTCCAGCATCATCCTGGCCGACGGCGACGAAAGCACCGGCTACGAGTCGAAGCCGTTCATGATCCTCGGCGTGATCGGCGCCACCCCGCAACAGGCCGACGACCGCGCCCGCTTCGCCCAAGAGGCCGCGCTCCAGATCCCCGGCGTGCGCGAATCGCGCGTCACCATGTCCGAGCCGATCCGCATCAACGGCCAGCAGGGCTTCGAGACCCGGATCGACGGCGTCAGCGGCAAGGACAAGGTCCCGGTGACCGTGGTGCAATGGATCCGCTTCTCGAGCGGCGGCGCCTCGCTGCGCATCATCGCCAGCGCCCCGCGCGAGCAATGGCTGGCCGCCTTCACCCGCTTCCGCGCCGTGCGCGACGGGATTCAGCCGAAGGGGTAGGGCGGCCTCACAACCTCCTCACCCACACCCGCTGCATTTTCCGGCTTCTGTTCGTGTACCAACGGAACTAGGCTTGCCACCCGTTGGATCATCCCAGGGAGGCGGACGATGCTGGCTCGGCGACAAGTCTTGACAATGCTCGGAACGACAGCGCTGGCGACTCTCGCGCCAACCGCACGCCTTGCAGCTGCACCGATCAAGCCTGACGAGACCTCCGCGCTGCTCGTGATCGACGTGCAGAACTGCTTCCTGCCCGGCGGCAGCCTTGCCGTGAAGGAAGGCGAGCAGGTGGTGCCCGTCATCAACAAGATGTCTAAGGCGTTCGCGAATGTGGTGATGACGCAGGACTGGCACACGCCGGGCCATATCTCGTTCGCGTCGGTCCATTCCGGCAAGAAGCCGTTCGAGACCGTCGACCTTCCCTACGGCAAGCAGGTGCTGTGGCCCGACCATTGCGTGCAGGGCACAGACGGTGCGGCGCTGTCGAAGGACCTTGCGATCCCGCACGCCGAGCTCATCATCCGCAAAGGCTTTCACAAGGACGTCGACAGCTATTCGGCCTTCCTCGAAGCCGACGGCAAGACCTCGACCGGCCTCGCCGGATATTTGAAGGGGCGCAAGATCAAGCGCGTCTTCGTCGCTGGCCTGGCGACGGATTTCTGCGTCGCCTGGACCGCGCTCGACGCGCGCAAGGCAGGCTTCGAAGTCTATGTAGTGGAAGACGCCTGCCGCGGCATCGACACGCAGGGCTCGCTCGCAAAAGCCTGGGCTGACATGGCCAAGGCCGGCGTGAAGCGGATTCAGTCTGCGGATATCGCGGCCGGTGCGTAGGCGACGCGCTCTATCCTCCCGTCATTCCGGGGCGCGCGTGAGCGCGAGCCCGGAATCTGTTAGCGGTTGTCTCTGCTGCTCGACGGATTCTCAGGTGCGCAATTGCGCACCATAGCTCGCGACTTCGTCGCGTCGCGGAATGACAACCGAACTTAGTTCGGCGCGCCGCTCGACTCGTTGCTGTTCGCCGCCGGAGCAGCCTTCGCACCGCCCTTGGCGACGCCGACCAAGGCCGGACGCAGCACGCGATCGCCGATGGTGTAGCCGGCCTGCATGATCTGGACCACGGTGCCCGACGGCACCGACGCATCCGGCACTTCGTACATCGCCTGGTGGAAGTTCGGGTCGAACTTCTGGCCCTGCGGATCGAGCTTCTTCACGCCGTGCTTTTCGAGCGCGCTGTGCAGCGAGCGCTCGGTGAGCTCGACGCCCTCGATCAGCGAGGCCAGGCCGGGATCGGCCGCGGCACGCGCCTCGGCCGGAACAGCGTCGAGCGCGCGCTGAAGATTGTCGGCGATGTCGAGCACGTCGCGGGCAAAGCCGGTGATACCGTAGAGACGGGCGTCGGCAACTTCCTTGGTGGTGCGCTTGCGCAAATTCTCCATCTCGGCCAGCGTCCGCAGCATGCGGTCACGCGCCTCGGCGGCTTCCTTCTGCAAGGTCTCGACCGAGCCGGGCTCGGGATCGTCGGGCATGATGTAGGGCTTCGACACCACGGGCTCGCCAGTCGGCGCGGCCGCGTCTTCGGGTTGCCGGTCTCGATCGGTCATCGGCTCTTATCTCGAACTCGTTGCAGGGATTGTTGGCCCGGATATCGTGCCTAAGCGGGCGAAAATCAAGCGCCCGTGATCGGATCGAACGCCGGTCAGCCTCCCAAAAGGCGGCTGACGATGCGGGCGGCGTAGTCTACAGTCGGGATCACACGGGCATAATTCAGCCGCGTCGGGCCGATCACGCCCAGGACGCCGACGATGTGGCCTGCGGCATCCCGATAGGGTGAGATGATGGTGGAGGAGCCTGACAGCGAAAACAGCTTGTTCTCGCTGCCGATGAAGATGCGCACGCCTTCCGCGGTCTCGGCCCGGCCCAGCAGGTCGATCACGCCGCGCTTGGTCTCGAGATCGTCGAACAAAAGGCGTACCCGCTCCAGATCCTCCAGCGCGTGCAGATCCTCCAGCAAATTGGCGTGGCCGCGCACGATGAGCTGGCGGTCCTCGTTCTCGCCGCCGGACCAGCTGGCGATTCCGGCGGAAATCACCTTTTGGGCGAGCTGATCCAGCTCGGCGCGAGCCTCCCCAAGCGCGGTCTCGAGCTCGAGCCGCGCTTCGGCCAGGGTGCGGCCGCGGATGCGCGCATTGAGGAAATTGCCGGCTTCGGTGATCGCCGAAGAGGGAACTCCGGGCGGCAGCGTCAGCACCCGGTTCTCGACCTGGCCGTCCTCACCGACGAGGATGACCAGCGCCTTCTCCGGTTCCAGGCGGACGAATTCGATGTGCTTCAGCCGCGCATTGGATTTTGGCGTCAGCACCACCGCGGCGGCCCGGGTCAAGCCGGACAGCCGCGTCAGGGCCTGGTCCAGCGCCGCTTCGACCGAGTGCGCCTGGCCGACCGAGGTGAGCTGGCTCTGGATCGACTGCCGCTCGGCCTCGTTGAGGTCGCCGACCTGCATCAGGGCATCGACGAAGAAACGCAGGCCGAGTTCCGTCGGCAACCGGCCGGCGGAGGTGTGCGGCGCATAGATCAGGCCGAGCTGTTCCAGATCGGCCATGACGTTGCGGACCGAGGCCGGCGACAGCGGCATGGCGATCAGGCGCGAGATATTGCGCGAGCCCACCGGCTCACCGGTCGCCAGATAGCTTTCGACAATTTGACGAAAGATGTCGCGGGAACGCTCGTTGAGCTGGGCAAGGCCTGCGCGCGGCGCGATCAGATGGATCGGATCGTGATGGGCCACAGACAATAACTCCTCTCAGATCCTCATAATTTGTCTATCCCCGAGGCGTCTGACAAGCGTGGCGTTTGCGGACCCGGAATCAGGGCAGGAATTGAGAGAGGAATCGGGGGATGAATAAGCCCTTGCCGCCCACCCTCACCCCACCTACAAGCACCGCCAACAGCCTTATCCCGTGAGTTTTGGAGGATTTCCCATGCGGCCAAGCCGCCGTGCGCCCGACGAATTGCGCCCCGTGACGCTGGAGCGCGGCGTGGTCAAATATGCGGAAGGCTCCTGCCTGGTGAAATTCGGCGACACCCATGTGCTGGTCACCGCCACGCTGGAAGACCGCCTGCCGCCGTGGCTGAAGGGCCAGGGCCGCGGCTGGGTCACCGCCGAATACGGCATGCTGCCGCGCGCGACCTCCGAACGCACCCGCCGCGAGGCCGCCGCCGGCAAGCAGAGCGGCCGCACCGTCGAGATCCAGCGCCTGATCGGCCGCTCGCTTCGCACCATCGTCGATCTCGAAGCGCTCGGCGAGCGCCAGATCACGGTCGATTGCGACGTGCTGCAGGCCGACGGCGGCACCCGCACCGCCTCGATCACCGGTGCCTGGGTCGCGCTCGCCGACTGCATCAGCTGGATGAAGGCGCGCAACATGATCAAGGCCAACGTGATGCGCGACAACGTCGCCGCGATCTCCTGCGGCATCTACAACGGCACGCCGGTGCTCGATCTCGACTATGCCGAGGATTCGGAAGCCCAGACCGACGCCAATTTCGTCATGACCGGCGACGGCCGCATCATCGAGGTGCAGGGCACCGCGGAGCGCGAGCCGTTCACGCAGGACGAGTTCCTGAAGTTGATGGCGCTGGCACAGAAGGGCATCGCGCGTCTGGTGGACTTGCAGAAACTGGCTGTGGCGTAGTCAATAGGCCCATGCACCGTCGAATCACGGACAAGCTCGTCATCGCGACCCACAATCCCGGCAAGCTCGCCGAGATGCGGGAGCTGCTTGCGCCGTACGGCATCGCCGCGGTGTCGGCCGGCGAGCTCGGCCTCGCCGAGCCGGAGGAGACCGGCAGCGATTTCCGCAGCAACGCCGCGATCAAGGCGATCGCGGCGGCGCAGGCGACGAAACTCCCATCCTTCGCCGACGATTCCGGCATCGTGGTCGACGCGCTCGACGGCGCGCCGGGAATTTACAGCGCGCGCTGGGCCGGTCCGTCCAAGGATTTCAACGCGGCGATGGCGCAGATCGAGCGCCTGCTGCAGGAGCGCGGCGCCACCACGCCGGACCGCCGAAGAGCGCATTTCGTCTCCGCGCTCTGCGTCGCCTGGCCCGACGATCATCTCGAAGAGGTCGAGGCGCGCGTCGACGGCACGCTGGTCTGGCCGCCGCGCGGCACTGCCGGCTTCGGTTACGATCCGATGTTCTTGCCCGATGGCCACAGTCGCACCTTCGGCGAGATGGAGAGCATCGAGAAGCACGGCCTGCCGCCGCTCGGTCTCGGCCTGTCGCACCGCGCCCGCGCCTTCGTGAAACTCGCGGAGATCTGCCTTGAGCCGCGCTAGAGCGTTTTCAAGCGAAGTGGATACCGGTTCGCGCCAGGAAAACGCGTCAAAACAAGAATCGCAAGCTTTTGGCGTCTACGTGCACTGGCCGTTCTGCCTGTCGAAGTGCCCCTATTGCGATTTCAACAGCCATGTCCGCCACGCCGCGATCGACGAGGCGCGCTTCGCTTCCGCCTTCGCGCGCGAAATCGCAACGACCGCCGAGCGCGCGCCCGGCCGCGAGGTCACCTCGATCTTCCTTGGCGGCGGCACACCGTCCCTCATGCAGCCCGCAACCGTCGGCGCGGTGCTCGATGCGATCGGCAAGCACTGGACGGTCGCAAAAGACGTCGAAGTGACGCTCGAGGCGAATCCGACCAGCGTCGAGGCCACGCGCTTTGCCGGCTATCGCACCGCCGGCGTCAACCGCGTCTCGCTCGGCGTGCAGGCGCTCGACGATGTCTCGCTGAAGGCACTCGGACGCCTGCACAGCGCCCGCGAGGCACTCGATGCCGTCGCCATCGCGCGCCGCTCGTTCGATCGCTACTCGTTCGACCTGATCTACGCCCGTCCCGACCAGACGCCGGCGATGTGGGCCGACGAGCTCCGCCTCGCCATTAGTGAAGCAGCCGAGCATCTGTCGCTCTATCAATTGACGATCGAGGAAGGCACGCCGTTCTTCGGCCTGCACCAGGCCGGCAAATTGAAGACGCCCGACGAAGCGGTCGCGCGCGCGCTCTACGACGTCACGCAGGAAACCTGCGACAGGCTTGGGCTACCTGCCTACGAGATCTCCAACCACGCGCGGCGCGGCGCCGAGTGCCGGCACAATCTGGTCTATTGGCGCGGTGAGGAATATGCGGGCATCGGCCCCGGCGCCCACGGCCGTCTCGACATTGACGGCATCAGGCACGCCATCGCCACCGAGAAACGCCCCGAAGCCTGGCTGATGCGGGTCGAGACCAACGGCCATGGCGTCGTCACCGACGATCTCCTCAACAGCGAGGAGCGCGCCGACGAATTCCTGCTGATGGGATTGCGTCTCGCGGAAGGCATCGACCCCGAGCGCTACAAGGCTCTCTCCGGCCGCCCGCTCGATCCCAAACGCATCGCGCTGCTGCGCGAAGAAGGCGCGATCACGGTCGATGCGACGGGACGTCTTCGCGTGACCAGCAGCGGATTCCCGGTGCTCGATGCCGTGGTCGCGGACCTCGCGGCGTAGCCAGCTACGCCCCGAAGCTCTTCGGCGAGCCCGCGACCGCGACGCCGCCGCCTTGCGTCACCTTCATCACCGCCAGGCCACGCTCATTGGTGCCGTCGGCGCGGAAGCGGAACAGGCCGTCGATGCCGGCAAAGCCGGAGGGGTTGGTGAGCACATCAGGCGAGAAGCGCGTGGTGCCTTGCGTGCGCGCCAGTGCAGCGACGAGGGCGACCGCGTCATAGGCGAGTGTCGCGGTGCGGATCGGCTCGGCGCCGTATTTGGTGCGATAGCGGCCGGAGAATGCGCGAAAACCGGCCGGGTCCGGCGCGGCATAGAGACCGCCTTGCAGGGCGGCGCTGGCATAGACGCGCGGACTGTCCCACAGGCCGGTGCCGAGCAGCTGGATGTTGCGCAAATTCGCGCCCGCCGCGGTCATCGCATCCGCCACCGACACGACGGCATCGCCGTCATCGGCGATGAACAGCGCATCCGCGCCGCCGAGCTGCTGCGCGACCGTACGCGCCGGCGTGGCGCGATCGGCGCCGTATTTCGCGAAGGCGACGATGCGCCCGCCGCGCCGCGGCACCGCCGCCTTCACCGCGGCCTCGACGACATTGCCATAGGCGTTGTCGGGCACGAGCACGGCGACCGAGCGCTTCCCGATGCTGGCGGAATATTCGACGATGCGGTTGACGTCGGACTCCGGCAGGAAGGAGAGCAGATAGACCCCACGCCCGGCGATGCTCGAATCGGTCGAGAAGGCCATCACCGAGATGCCGCGCGTCCGGGCGACCTGCGCCACCGCCGGCACCGACTGTGCGAACAACGGTCCCAGAATGATCTCGGCACCCTCGTCGACCGCCTGCTGTGCGGCGGCCTGCGCGCCTTGCGGGCTGCCATTGTCGTCCTTGATCAGGAGCTGGATGTTCGGATTCTGGAACTCCGCCAGCGCCATCTCGGCGGCGTTGCGCATGGATTGCGCGGCAAGGCCGGCATTGCCGGCGGCCGAGAGCGGCAGGATCACGGCGACCCTGACGCCGCCGGTGCCGGCGGTCGTCGCCTGTTGCGGCGGGCCGGCCGGCTGGGCCGGCGGTGGGGAGGAGCTGCTGAACGGGTTGGAGAACTGGCTGAGACTCTGCTGCACGCCGGCGCACGCCGACAGCAGGGGCGCGCCGAGCAACAGGCCGAGCGCGCTCCTTCGGCTCGCCCCCGATATCAGGGACCCCGGAACGGGAGACTTTGGATGACGCGGGCCCGGCATATGGCAGCTTCTCTTCTGACCCGCCGTCTCGCCGGCCGGTCACGACATTCTTTCCACGACACAAGCCGCGGATTCAGGCATATTGTCGGCAAATAGTTAACCGAAACAAAAGGATAATGGCCGCTTAACGCGACCGCCTTTCCGTCCCGGCGGCTGTTCGCCGTCGCTTACGCAGCATCAAGGCGGCGTTTCCGTCGCGAATATGGCGCGAAGGCCCTCATTCCCTTGCGACGTGATCCTGATCGATCACATTCCCGTCCGTTCCTCGCCCCTCACCTCAGCACGATCTTTTTCGGCGAGCCGGTTCCCAGCCCTGCAGATCGTGCCTAAGTTGACTTCATTATGCGCGCAAAGCCGGCCCCGATAAATACGCCTGAAGCTCAAGACGCCGCCTCGCGCGGTTTCTCCATCGATGCCCACCGGCTCGCGGCGCCCAAGGCGGCACCGGGCCTCCATCTGGTCGCAACCCCGATCGGCAATCTCGGCGACATCACCCTGCGGGCGCTCCAGACCCTCGCCGGTGTCGATGTCATCGCCTGCGAAGACACCCGCATCACCCGGCGCCTGACCGAGCGCTACGCCATCACGGCAGCGCTCAAGCAATATCACGAACACAACGCGGAAGCCGCGCGGCCAAAGATCCTGGAGGCACTCGCGGCAGGCGGCTCGGTGGCATTGGTCTCCGACGCCGGCACGCCGCTGATCTCCGATCCCGGATTCAAGCTGGTGCGCGAGGTCTGCGCGGCCGGCCATGCGGTGTATGCGCTGCCGGGTGCGTCCTCGGTGCTCGCCGCTTTGTCGGTGGCGGCGCTGCCGACCGACCGCTTCTTCTTCGAAGGTTTCCTGCCGGCGAAATCCGCCGCGCGCCGCGCGCGCCTTGCCGAGCTCGCCCGCATCGATGCGACGCTGGTGATGTTCGAATCCGGCAACCGTGTGCAGGATACGCTCGCCGAGCTCGCCGAGATCATGGGCGCCCGCGAGGCCGCGATCTGCCGCGAGCTGACCAAGCTGCATGAGGAAGTTTCGCGCGCGAAGCTGGCCGACCTCGCTCGCGATGCCCATGCGCTGGAAACGCGCGGCGAATTCGTGCTGGTGATCGCTCCGCCGGCAGATGATTCCGAGCTGCTGACACCGGATGCGCTGGACGACCTGCTGCGCGAGCAGCTCGGCACGCACAGCGTCAAGGACGCCGTCGCGCATGCGGTTGCGCTCTCCGGCCGCCCGCGCCGCGAGGTCTATGCCCGCGCGCTCGAGCTCGCCAAGAATCTGCACCGGGATTCGCGAGGCGGCGATGGCGAAGGCTGAGACGCCTAGGGAACCGAAAATCGCCTCGCCCGAGCGCGTCGCCGCGTTCCGCACCGGCATCTCCGCTGAGAGCCGTGCCGCCGCCTATCTGATGGCCAAGGGCTATCGCATCCTCGCCAAACGCTTTCGCACGCCGCATGGCGAGATCGACCTCGTGGCGCGGCGGCGCAATTTGATTGCCTTCGTCGAGGTCAAGGCCCGCGCCAGCCTCGACGATGCCGCCTACGCCGTCACCCCGCGCCAGCAGCAGCGCATCATCGATGCCGCGCAAGGCTGGCTCGTAGCGCATCCCGAGCATGCCGAATTCGAATTGCGATTCGACGCCATGCTGATTGCGCCGCGCTCACTTCCGCGCCATGTGTTGGCGGCATTCGACGCCTCGACCTGAAAGGCAGACCATGAAACTGAACGTCGCTGTCCAGATGGACCCCATCGCCCGCATCAACATCAAGGGTGATTCCACCTTCGCGCTGCTGCTGGAGGCGCAGAAGCGCGGCCATGGCCTGTCCTATTACACGCCCGACAAGCTCTCGATGGTCGGCGAGGAGATCGTCGCTCCGGTCCAGCTGCTCACCGTGCGCGACGAGCCCGGCGACCATTTCACGCTTGGCGAGGCGAAGCGCGAAGCGTTGAACGGCTTCGACGTGGTGCTGCTGCGCCAGGATCCGCCGTTCGATCTCGCCTACATCACCTCGACGCATCTTTTGGAGCGCATCCATCCGAAGACGCTTGTTGTCAACGATCCCGCTTCGGTGCGCAACGCGCCGGAAAAGCTGTTCGTGATGAATTTTCCGCAGCTGATGCCGCCGACGCTGATCTCGCGCGACTTGGATGAGATCAACGCGTTTCGTGACCAGCATGGCGCCGTGGTGATGAAGCCGCTGCACGGTCATGGCGGCGCGGCGGTGTTCCGCGTGATGCCGCAGGACATGAATTTCGGCTCGCTGTTCGACATGTTCTCGGTCACTTTCAGGGAGCCCTGGGTGATCCAGCAGTTCATCCCCGAGGTGAAGCATGGCGACAAGCGCATCATCCTCGTCAACGGCGAGTTCGCCGGCGCGGTGAACCGCGTGCCGGCCGCCGACGACCTCCGCTCCAACATGGTGCGCGGCGGCGCGGCGCAGGAGACCGAGCTCACGCCGCGCGAGCGCGAGATCTGCGCCACGGTCGGCCCCGCGCTGCGCGAGCGCGGCCTGTTGTTCGTCGGCATCGACGTCATCAACGGAAACCTCACCGAGATCAACGTGACATCGCCCACCGGCATCCGCGCCATCGCGCGCCTTGGCGGCCCCGATGTCGCGGCGAAGGTCTGGGACGTGATCGAGGAGAAGCGGAAGAAGTAGCGATTGGCTTGTAGCCCGGATGGAGCGAAGCGCAATCCGGGATCTCACCACGTGCCCAACAGCCCCGGATTGCGCTTCGCTCCATCCGGGCTACGGACGACGCGCGCGGCACCACCCCGCATATAACTAACCACCCATTCACCATGACGCCCCGCACATCGTGCGAACGCACGAGCAGCACTGCGTGAAACTACGGGGCCACTGGCCGACCGGATAACGCCGCGTTCACCATCTGCCGAGAACCAGCAACGCGGCGGGTCATCGCGTTCGGCCTCGCAACACCCCTTATACTTTTACTCCCTACTCATCGACACGGGGGAACACGCCAGGTGCGGTTCGAGTGCCCCGCGTATGAGTAAAAGCGTATGAACACCGCACGCATCGTCGTTCTCGTCATCGCGCTGGCCGCCGGCGGTGTCGCTGCGTATCTGGCAAGCGGCTATCAGAATGCGCCCGCGCCCGCCGTGCCCGTCGCCGAGAAGCTGCCGACGGTCGAAGTCCTCATCGCCAAGAACGACATCCAGCTCGGCCAGGCCGTCAAGCCCGAGGATCTGCAATGGCAGTCATGGCCGGCGGCGACCGCGAGCAGCGCCTTCATCCGCCGCGACAGCAGGCCCGAAGCCCAAACGCAGATCGCCGGCTCGATCGCACGCGTCCCGCTGATGCAGGGCGAGCCGATCCGTGAGCAGAAGCTGGTCAAGGCCGAAGGCTCCGGATTCATGGCCGCGATTCTGCCGTCGGGCATGCGCGCCGTCTCTACCGAGATTTCGGCCGAGACCGGTGCCGGCGGCTTCATCCTGCCCAACGACCGCGTCGACATCGTCCTGACCCGGCGCCTGAAGAATCCCGACGGCGCGAACGGCGGCAACGACCTCATCCTGTCCGAGGTCGTCCTCAGCAATATCCGCGTGCTCGCGATCGACCAGGCGCCGAAGGAAAAGGACGGCCAGAACGCCGTGATCGGCAAGACGGTCACGCTCGAGCTCAAGCCCGACCAGGTCGCCACGCTGTCGGCCGCGCGGCAAGGCGGCACGCTCCAGCTCGCGCTGCGGAGCATCGTCGATGCCAACGCGGTGGACGGTACGGTCGAGGATCAGGGAGCCAAGCACCAGGGGGGCGTCAACGTCATCCGCTACGGCGTATCGGCGCGGCAACTAACGTCACAGAAGTGATGGGGACATGATGAACTACGGGGATGATCGGACGGGCCTGCGCATTCGGGGGAAGCGCGCGCGCTCGTTCCTGGCGGGGACGATGCTGATGCTGGGGCTGCTCTCAGCCCCGAACCAGGTCAGCGCTGCGGATGCACCGGTCGGTGACCAGGCACCGATGCAGGCGCCTGATCTCGGCGTGTCGCCGGTCGCGACGATCGCGTCGGCGAAGACACGTTTTCTCTCGCTTGGCGTGGGCAAATCCGTCGTCATCGACCTGCCACGCGAGGTCAAGGACGTGCTGGTGGCCGATCCCAAGATCGCCAATGCAGTGATCCGCTCGTCGCAGCGCGCCTATATCATCGGCGGCCAGGTCGGCCAGACCAATGTCGTGTTCTTCACCGCCGACGGCCAGCAGGTCGCCGCCTATGACATCGCGGTGAAGCGCGATCTCAACGGCATGCGCGCGGCGCTGCGCCAGTCGCTGCCCGGCGTGCAGATCGAAGGCGTCGGCGACAGCGTGATGCTGACCGGATCGGTGTCGAGCCCGGTCGAGGCCCAGCAGGCCGGCGAGGTCGCCGCAAAGCTGGTCGGCAGCTCGGACAAGGTCGTCAACAACATCGTCGTGCGCGGTCGCGACCAGGTGATGCTCAAGGTCGTCGTCGGCGAAGTGCGCCGCGACATCGTCAAGCAGCTCGGCGTCGATCTCAGCGCCAGCCTGAACGCCGGCACGGCGGTGGTGAACTTCAACAATTCCAATCCGTTCTCGGTTTCCGGCGGTCCTCTCGTCGGCAGCAACGGACTCGGCGTCGCCGGCCTCTCCCAGGGAGTCGCCACCGTCAGCGCGACCATGCGCGCGATGGAAAGTGCCGGCGTCATGCGCACGCTCGCCGAGCCGAGCCTGACCGCGATCTCCGGCGAAGCCGCCACGTTCGTTGCCGGCGGCGAGTTCCCGATCCCCGCAGGCTATAATTGCGATCCGATCACCCGCTCCTGTGCCACCCAGGTCACCTACAAGAAGTTCGGCATCTCCCTGAACTTCACCCCGGTCGTGCTCAGCGAGGGCCGCATCAGCCTGCGCGTGATGACCGAGGTCTCGGAGCTGTCGAACACGAACTCGATCACGTTGACGCAGGCGGTGTCCGCGACAACGAACAACTCGATCACCATCCCTTCGATCCAGACCCGCCGCGCCGAGACCACGCTGGAAATTCCCTCCGGCGGCTCGATGGCGATGGCCGGCCTGATCCAGCAGAAGACCAAGCAGGCGATCAACGGCCTGCCCGGCGTCGACCAGATACCGATCATCGGCGCGCTGTTTCGCAGCCAGGACTTCGTCAACAACGAGACCGAGCTGATGGTGATCGTGACGCCCTATGTGGTGCGCGCGGTTGCCCAGAAGGAACTGGCGCGGCCCGACGACGGCTTCGCTTCGGCCTCCGACTCGCAGTCGGCGCTGCTCGGCCGCATGAACCGCCTCTACGGCATCGCGCGCCGCGTCGATCCGATCAGCGGCTCGCCGGGTGATTTCGGCTTCATCATCGACTGAGACGGACGGTTTGGGGACCGGGCGAGAAACGGGGCAAGAGGGGACGATGACGACAACATCAGCCGATCGACGCCGCAGCTTTGGCATCGCGCTGGCACTGACGGGCCTCTCCGTCATGCTCGGCGCCTGCAACACCACCGGCGAGATCGTCACCCAGACGGTGCCGACCGACTATCGTCAGCGCCACCCGATCGCGGTGCAGGAAGCCAAGAAGTCGACCGTGATCTTCGTCGGCAAGGCGAGGGGCGGCCTTTCGGCCGCGCAGCATTCGGACGTCGCGGGCATCGCGCGGGACTGGGTGCGCGAAGGCACCGGCTCCGTCGTCGTCGACGTCCCTGTCGACAGCGCGAATTCGCGTGCGGCGGCCGCGACCTATCAGGAGATCCGCTCCGTGCTCGCATCCGGCGGCGTGCCGTCGCGGGCCATCGTTCAGCACCCCTATCGCCCTGAAGACCCCGGGCTGCTGCCCACCATCCGCCTGAGCTATTCCCGGATTGCCGCCGTCGCTGGCCCCTGCGGCCTGTGGCCGGAAGACATCGGACCCAACATCCTCGATCCCGGCTACAACGAGAACCGGCCCTATTTCAATCTGGGTTGCGCCAGCCAGCGCAATCTCGCCGCGATGATCGACAACCCCGCCGATCTCGAGCAGCCCCGCGCCGAGACTCCCGCCTATACCGCACGACGCGACATTGCCTTCGAGCGTTACCGCAAGGGCACGCCGATCGCGACGCCCTCACCCGATTCCGACAAGGCCAAACTCAGCGATACCGGCAAATGACAGGTCTCCACGACGAAGACGCGGACGATCCGCAGCACCCCGACGAACACATCGCGCCGGTCCCTCGCATCTCGGTGCAGGCTTTTTGCGAGACCGAGAAAACGCTCGCCGCGGTGACCGCGGCGGGGCAGGACCGCCGGCTCGCCAAGGCGCATCTCACCGCCAAGGACGGTGGCCTTGCCGCGGCGATCGAAGTCTATGAAACGATGCCGACGCCCAACGTCATCGTGATCGAATCCGACGGCACGCGCGACATCCTCGAGGGACTGGACGACCTCGCCGGCGTCTGCGATCCCGGCACGCGCGTGGTCGTGATCGGCAATCCCAACGACACCGCGCCCTATCGGGAGCTCGTGCGCCGCGGCGTCAACGACTACGTGGTCGGACCGGTCGAAACCCTCGACGTCGTCCGCTCGATCTGCAGCCTGTTCTCGGCCTCCGAGGCCATCATCACCGGCCGCGTCATTGCGGTGGTCGGCGCCAAGGGCGGCGTCGGTGCCTCCACCGTCGCGCATAATTTGGCCTGGACCATCGCCCGCGATCTCTCGCTCGATTCGGTCGTGATCGACCTCGACCTCGCCTTCGGCACCGCGGGCCTCGACTACAATCAGGACCCGGCGCAGGGCATCGCCAACGCGGTGCTGTCGCAGGACCGGCCGGACACCGCGCTGATGGAGCGCCTGCTCGCCAAATGCACCGAGCGCCTCAGCCTCCTCGCGGCGCCTGCCACCCTCGACCGCGTCTACGATTTCGGCGCCGAAGCCTTCGACGCCATCTTCGACACGCTGCGCATGACCACGCCCTGCATCGTGCTCGACGTTCCCCACCAATGGTCCGGCTGGACGCGGCGCGCGCTGGTGAACGCCGACGACATCGTGATCGTCGCCGAGCCCGATCTCGCCAATTTGCGCAACACCAAGAACATGCTGAGCGTGCTGAAAGCAGCACGACCGAACGACCGGCCGCCGCTGTACTGCCTCAACCAGGTCGGCATGCACAAGCGCGCGGAGATCGAGGTCAAGGCCTTCGCCAAGACCATGGAGAGCCAGCCGCTCGCGGTGATCCCGTTCGATTCGAAGCTGTTCTCGACCGCGGCCAATAACGGCCAGATGATCGCGGAAGTCTCCAAGAGCCACCGCACCACCGAGCTGTTTCAGAACATGGCAAACCGCCTCGCCGGCCGCGGCGAGGTGAAGAAGCCGAAGCGTTCGCTGCTCGAGCCGCTGCTGAAGAAGCTGAAGGGCCGCTCGGGGCGCGGATCAGCCCCGCATCGCAAGGCGTCGTAGCCGCTCGGGCGGCATGGACCTACTTGTCCGCGCCTGCCCGTTGCTGCTTCTTCGCCAGCAGCTGCCGCAGCGCGGTGACCTTTGCCGCGGCCTGATCGGGCGGCAGGTCGGCCTTCACGAGGATTTCGGCCTCGGCCTCGCGGCCCTGCAATCCCAGCACGAGCGCCAGATTGGCGCGGACCCGCGCATCGTTCTGATTGCGCTGATAAGCGCGGCCGAGCACCTGTTCGGCCTTCGGCAGATTGTTTTGCAGCATGTAGGACAGGCCGAGATTGGACAGCACGGTCGGCTCGTTCGGCACGATCTTCAGCGCCGCGGCGTAGTATTGCTGCGCTTCCTCGTTGCGGCCGAGCTGATCGAGCGCCGCGCCCTGCGCCGACAGGATGCGCCAATCGGGATCCTCAGGGCTGTGTGCGCGGCCGAGGACGTCGAAGGCCTGCTGGAAATTGCCGTTGTCGGCGAGCGCGCGGCCATAGCCGGCAAGCAGCGCCTTGTTGCTGGGATGAGCGAGCACCGCCTGCTCCATCACCGCGACCGCCTGCGCGCGCTGGCCGGTCTCGCGCAGCGCCTTGCCGTATTCGATGGCAATTGCGGGATCGTTCGGCCTGGCGCGGTAACGCTCGCGAAGTGCGTCCATCTCCGGCCGGGCATCGGCCCTGGTATTGGAACTGGCGGCGGATTCCTGCTTGCCGCCGAGCGCTCCGGTGACATCCTCGATGCCGGCGGTCTGGCAGCCGCCGAGGATGAGCACCAGGAGTGCGGGAAGCAGCAATCTCGCCGGAGGAGAGGCGAGGGACGAACGCTTGGACATACTCTGATCACTCGGCAACTGATCAGAGATGCTTACCGATTAACGCTAAAGTCCCGTTAAGGAAGCGGTCCCGAACACCCTAGTCGGTGAATTCAGCGCCGAACTCGCAGCCGATGCGCCAGCGCAGGCGGCACTGCCGGGAATAGTCGGGCGCGAAGATGATGGTGAATTGCGGCGGCACTTCCAGAAACTCCGCCACGACCTTCACGCCGCCATCCGAGATATCCGTGATCGTGCAGTCCCGCGGCAGCGAGCCCGCGCCAAAATGGATCTTGGCGAGCCGGCTGCACACCCGACGTTCGCTTCTCCGGCGATTTGCAAGCATTTGAATTGTTCACCCGTTAGACCACGGCCCATCCCGCGGCCCTAGGAGTAACGGACATTCGTTGGAATGTGCTGAGGGGAGAAGCTCGCATTTGAGGCGGTGTGTCGGCTTGGCGTTTACGATCGGTTAGGGGTTGCTCGCCCTCCTCGAATGTTCCTGTATTGTTCTTGCGGAGAGGGCCAAGCTCTGCTACCCCTAATTGTGCGAGAGGGGCAGGCTGGTTTGAGCATGGTTCAGCGGGTTTCCACCGTCGCCTTTGAGGGGATCGAGGCCCGCGCGGTCGACGTGCAGGTGCAGGTCGCGCCGGGGCTGCCGGCCTTTGCCATCGTCGGCCTGCCGGACAAGGCGGTGTCGGAGGCGCGCGAGCGGGTGCGCTCGGCGCTGATCGCCTCGGGCCTGGCGCTGCCTGCGCGCCGGATCATCGTCAACCTGGCGCCGGCCGACCTGCCCAAGGAAGGCAGCCATTACGACCTGCCGATCGCGCTCGGCCTGATGGCGGCGATCGGCGCGATCCCGCCGGACGCGCTGAGCGGCTTCACCGTGCTCGGCGAGCTCGGCCTCGACGGCTCGATCGCGCCCGTGGCCGGCGTTCTTCCCGCCGCGTTCGGCGCCAATATGCGCGAGGAAGGGCTGATCTGCCCGGCTTCGTGCGGCTCCGAAGCGGCATGGGCGAGCCCGGACATTCAGATCATCGCCGCACACTCGCTGATCCAGATCGCCAACCATTTCAAGGGCACGCAGGTGCTGTCGCGGCCCTCGCCGAAGGTGCACGAGCCCGCCGCCTCCACGCTCGATTTGCGCGACATCAAGGGTCAGGAAAGCGCCAAGCGCGCGCTGGAGATCGCGGCCGCCGGCGGCCATCATTTGCTGATGATCGGCGCACCGGGCGCCGGCAAGTCGATGCTGGCAGCGCGCCTGCCCTCGATCCTGCCGCCGCTGTCGCCGGGCGAATTGCTCGAGGTCTCGATGATCGCCTCGGTCGCCGGCGAGATCAAGGACGGCGCGCTGACGGCACGGCGGCCATTCCGCTCGCCGCATCATTCCGCCAGCATGGCCGCGCTCACCGGCGGCGGGATGCGCGCCAAGCCCGGCGAGATCTCGCTGGCGCATCAGGGCGTGCTGTTCCTCGACGAGCTGCCCGAATTCGATCCGCGCGTGCTGGATTCGCTGCGCCAACCGCTGGAGAACGGCGAGGTCGCGGTGTCGCGCGCCAATCACCGCGTCACCTACCCTGCCCGCTTCATGCTGGTCGCGGCGATGAATCCGTGCCGCTGCGGCAACGCGTTCGAGCCCGGCTATGCCTGCAAGCGCGGCCGCGTCGACCGCTGCACCGGCGATTACCAGGCACGCATCTCCGGCCCGCTGATGGACCGCATCGACCTGCGCATCGAGGTGCCGGCCGTGACCGCGGCCGATCTGATCCTGCCGCCGCCGGCGGAGGGATCGGCCGAGGTCGCCGCGCGCGTGGCGGCGGCGCGCGACATCCAGCTCGCACGCTACGCAGACGCGGGTCTGCCGCATGTCCGCACCAACGCCGAGGCCCCCGCCTCCGTGCTGGAGGAGATCGCAAAGCCGGACGCGCAGGGGCAGAAATTGCTGCGCGACGCCGCCGAGACCATGCGGCTGTCGGCACGCGGCTATCACCGCGTGCTGCGGGTGGCGCGCACGCTGGCCGATCTCGATCATGCCGACAAGATCGGCCGGCTGCATCTCGCCGAAGCGCTGTCCTATCGCGCACTCGCGGAGGATGTGCGGCAGCTGGCTTGATCATTCCGCGCATCAACCCGGCGGTAACGAGTTTCCTTTACGCTCTGCAAACCATAAGGCCCGATGAGTTCCCGAGGGCCTCGGCGAGTAGAGTGTCATGTTGCGTCTCAAGATCCTGGCCTCGGTTGTTCCCCTCCTGGCGGCTGTTGCATTCGCCCGCGGCGAGATCGGATCGGTCTCACATCCCTGCATCGCGCTCGGCGACACCTCGGTCGAGCTGACCTCGCTGTTCTGGACGGCCGGCGTGCATGTCGCCTTCACCGAGGATCCGGAGCGCGCCACGGTACGGGTTCAGATCACCGATGATGCGGACGCGGCGGACTTCGCCGTGGTGGACGACGGCCTCGGTTCGGAGCCGGACTCCTGCCAAGCCAATCCCGCGGCGCGCCTCGTCTCGATTGCCGCGCAGCCGGTCGATGGCGGACCGGTGGTCTATCTCTCCACCGAAGGGCCGGCCGACTACCGCATCTATGTGCGCTCGAAATCGTTCTCGCTGCGCGAGGCGGCGGCGCTGATCGTCGGCGCCCGCGGCGGCCATCGCCATCTCCAGGCCGCCTCGCTCTGAAGCATTAACACCTCGTCAACCCTGTTTGGAGGCGGTCCCAACGCCTCAAACTGTTCGCAAGGTCGGCGCGCCATCGTCGCATGCGGCGGTGGTGGGGTTTCGGACAAGAGTCGGGGTCGGTGGCAATGGGTCGGACGTTCCGGATCAAGGTGCGCATGCGCCGCTTCAGGCGACGGCACCCCCGAATTGCCTTTGCGATCCGCTCCTTCATGATCTTCTCGGCGACGTTCGGCGGCGCCTATGGTTTCGTGTCCGGCAGCCGGTCCGAGAATTCCGGCTACGATCCCCATGCCTTTGCGATCGGTGCCAGTTTCCTGTTCGCGCTCGCCTGCCTCGGCCTTGCGACGCTGAGCATGCGCCTGCGCTTCGTGGGCAAGCGCTTGCGGACGCTCGCCGCCCACAACGAGGCGCTGATCGACCGCAATTGGGAGCTGAAGGAAGCGGAAGAACGCGCCCGCAGCCTGTTCGAACAGCAGGGCGATCTGATCGTGCTGCGCGCGACCGACGGCCGCATCACCTTTGCCAACGAGGCCTATTGCGCCCTCGCCGGCCAGGCGCGCAGCGCGCTGGCCGGCACGCGTTTCGACTTCGACGTGCTCGAGCAGGGCGACAGCGCGCGCGAGAGCAACGGCACGCGCATCCACGACCAGAAGATCGCAACGCCTCTCGGCGCGCGCTGGATTGCCTGGCGCGAGGGCTATGTCCGCCTCGATGCCGGCCAGCCCGCCGAATTGCAGAGCGTGGGACGCGACGTCACCGATCGCACCGAAACCGAACGCGCGCTGTCGGAGGCGCGCGACCAGGCCGACGCCGCCAACCGCGCCAAATCGCGCTTCCTCGCCATGGCCTCGCACGAGATCCGCACGCCGCTGAACGGCATCATCGGCATGGGCGGTCTCCTGCTCGACACCCATCTGACGCCGGAGCAGGCGACCTACGCGAAGGCCGTGAAGACGTCGGGCGAAGCCCTGATGGCGCTGATCGAGGAGCTGCTCGACTATTCCAAGATCGAGGCGGGCAAGCTCGATCTCGAGCAACGCCCGTTCGCGCTCTCGACCCTCGTCGAGGAGATCACCGAGCTGCTCGCGCCCCGCGCGCAGGCCAAGCAGCTCGAGATCGCGGCCTATATCGACGAGCGCCTGCCGCTCGAGGTCGTTGGCGATGCCGCGCGGCTGCGCCAGGTGCTGCTCAATCTCGCCGGCAACGCCATCAAGTTTACCGCTCGCGGCGGCGTCGCGTTGATCGTCGAGCCCGGCATCTGGCCGAACGAGATCAGCTTCCTGGTCCGCGACACCGGCATCGGCATCGCGCCGGAAGCGCAGCAACGCATCTTCCGTGAGTTCGAGCAGGCCGACGCGCGCGTCGCCCGCACCTATGGCGGCACCGGGCTTGGTCTCGCCATCAGCGAGCGCATCGTCAAGCGCATGGGCGGCCGCATCACGCTCACGAGCGAGCCGGGCAAAGGCTCGACCTTCGAGATCGCGGCGCCGCTTCCGCCATCGCAAGCCAGCGCGGGACAGACGGCCTTTCCGAGCCCCGACCTCGCCGGCAAGTCGATGCTCGTTGTCGCCGACGGCATCGAGGCCTCGCTGATCGCGCGACGCCTGGAGCGTTGGGGCGGCCAGACCTGCATGGTCGCGGACGCGGCGGTCGCCGAAGCGCTGCTGCCCGAACGCTCGTGGCACGCAGTGCTGATCGATCGCGCGATCGGCCCTGCCGTGGCCGACCGTCTCGGCGAAATGGCCCGCGCGCATGCGCCACAGCGGCTCGTGCTGCTGACGTCGGGCTCGCGCCATGAAAAGCTGTCGCCGGCCTTCACCGGTTTTCTGGTGAAGCCGCTGCGCGCCGCCTCGCTCGCCGCGCGCCTCGCGCTGACGCCGGAGGTCGCATCACCCGATCTCGCGCCGGAACCGCCGGCTGAAGCGGCCGGCGCCACACCAGCAAAAGGCCTGTCGATCCTCGTCGCCGAGGACAACGAGATCAACGCGCTGTTGATGCGCTCGTTGCTGACGAAGCTCGGTCATCGGGTCGTGATCGCCGTCCACGGCGAGGCCGCACTGGAATCCTGGCTCGCTGCGTCGTCGGCCGGCACGCCTTATGATCTCGTGCTGATGGATATCCAGATGCCGCAGCTCGACGGCATCGAAGCGACGAAGCGGATCCGCGCGCACGAGGCCGCCACCGGCGGCCACCACACGCCGATCCTGGCGCTCACCGCCAACACGCTGGTGGAGGACCGCTATGCCTGCTTCGAGGCGGGCATGAACGGATTTCTGATCAAGCCGCTCGACCGCGAGAAGCTGGAAGAGGCGCTGGCCGGGCTCGCGGCCGCGCGGCGGCTGGCGGTGTAGGACGTCCCCCTGCCGCCGCGCAGCCATTGCACGCGCAATGACACATAGTGCGTCGACAGGCCTTCGCCGACGATCGCGCCCAAACTAGTCGGGAGCCTTGTCGTCGTTAAAGCGAGCGATTGAAGGATCGAAAACATAACCCAGGGCGGCCATCGCCAATATGATCGGAATGGACACGCCCACGGCAAAGACCCAGGAGTCCGAGAGGGGCGCCAGATATTCTCTAAGCAAGTAGACAGCAAACGCGACGAGCAAGATTACGGCAACTGAAAACGTGCCCAACAGCGCGATTGCCAACCGGCGGTATTTGACCAACAGACCGAGAGTCAGAACCACATAGCAAATGACCAGCGGCGCAGCCAACACGATGTCCGGGAAGTAGAGTTTGGGATCGAGTCCTTCGCACGCGGGATAATGATCGCAGAAATACAGGTACTTGAAATAGTTCGTGTTGATCCGAAACGGCACCCAGATCATCACCGTGAGAAAAGTGTAACTGAGGCACAAATAGGCCTTCTCGCTTGGAAGGCGCAGAACCGAATTATCAGAGCGGCGGATCTGAACCGCGACGTAGAAGATGGACATCATGATGCCGGTCCCGAGCAACCACATCAGGATCGTGAACGACAAGATGTAGGCGTAGAACGATTTCGAGTAGGGCGCGTCCTTGTCTATCAACATGCGCCCAAACTCGGCTGCGACCGGCTGGCGATTGCTGAGATATTCAGCCTTGGCATTGCCCTGATAGATCGGCACCGTCAGATAGTAGAAGACATTCGGCCAACAGGGATCGGTGATCCAGAACTTTGAACCGTACTCCTGCTTGAGTGTCGCATCCCGGTCGCGATTGTAGCTGGAAAGGAGCCTGAACTCGCTCGATTGAGTGGCAGTCGGACACCCCGAGAGCCTTGGATAAATCGACCACGGCGTCTCGTATCCCTCCAGTTCGACCGCTACGCCCAATCCTGCAAGCACCACGCCGAAGATCAGCGGGGAAGCATAGGTGAGTCTGGACTGCAGGCGCGCCGAACTGATGACGCTTTCAACAATCAGCAGGACAGGGCGATAGAGCGCGTAGAGGGTCAGTGGAAGAAAGAAGATGGGCCATACGAAAAAGCCGCTCCAGATTGCGGCCATCTTGCCCCACGATTGATACCCGAACTCGAACAGCCCCACGACATTGGTTTGGACCGCGCAGCAGTACCACGCAAAGCAGGCGAAGATGACATAGGCACGCAGCGCAAGCGCATTGAGCCGCCGTTCCTGGTTGATCCGGTCGACGACTCCCTTGAGCTCCGACGTAATTTCATCCGGCGGGGACGTCGTTTCGACCGAAAGGGATTGTTGGTAGTGAAATCGCTGGATGGATTTTGGCAGCTCGGATGCGCGTGGCATGACTGCATCGTCCACCAGAAGCGGCACGATCTTCTTCTCCTGATCGAGACCGAGCCAGATTTCGTGCACGAGCATGTCGAATTGATCAGTACCCGTCCGCTCCTTCAGAATGGTCATCCACTTGCCGCCGACGACCGCGACAACCAAATCGCTGTTCGAGATCGCGACCTCAATCTTGCCCCGATAGTCCTCGGTAACCTCGATATCTTCGGTATCGACGAAGACTTCCGTGAAGCCGGCGGCAGTCAGCGCCCGCTCCAGCTTGCCGATAAAGGCGAAATCAGGCCTGCCGTCCGTTATCGAAATGAACGCATCCTGGCGACGATAGGAAATAAACGCTGCTAAATCGCGTCCCATAGGTTTTAGGCCTGCCCCGCCCGCAATACTAAAAAACCTAACATCAACCCCTGGTAGATTGCACGCGCAATCCACCAGGGCGGCAAGCTGCTCTTCGCCTAGCAGCTGGGGCTAACGACCCGTGGCGCCGTGCCCTACAACCGCCTGAGCGTCACCCTCTCCACCGCGTGGTCGGCACCCTTCTTCAGGATCAGCCTCGCGGCATCACGGCGGCTGGCAATCTGACCACGACTTCGGAGGGAACCTTCAGCACCACTAGCAAACGACAATTGAAATCGACCTCGTTGCACGTCACGATCCCTCGGGGCATTGCAGGAGGGTTTCGCGCATGAACGCGCTCTGCCGCCTCGTACTGATTGTCCTTTTCGCTGGATTTGCCCGCCACGCCGCGGCCGATACGCCGGAGCTCATCGCCTCGCTCGAGCAAGGCGGCTATGTGCTGATCTTTCGGCACACTGCCACCGACGACAGCCAGAAGGACGTCTACCCCTTCAAGTTCGACGACATGAGCGCCCAGCGTCAGCTCAGCGACAAGGGCAGGGACATGGCGCGCCAGATCGGGGCGGCGGTCAAGGAGCTCGCGATCCCGATCGGCGATGTCTACACCAGCCGGCTCAACCGTGCGATCGAAGCCGGCAAGCTGATCTCCGGCCGCGAGGTCAAGCCGGTCGACGCACTGACGGACAGCAGCAATGCCAGTGCATCGGGAATGGCAAACCCGACCGGCGCCAATGCAAAGGCCGGCCAGGCGGTGCGTCAGCTCGTCGACACGCCGCCAAGGGCCGGTACCAACACCGTCCTGGTCACCCACAAGACCAACATCGCCGATGCCTTCGGCAAGGACGCCGGCGACGTGCAGGAGGGCGAGGCCTTCGTCTACAAGGCCAGCGGCTCCGGTCCCGCCATCCTCGCGGGACGCATCAAGCCGGCGGATTGGACCGCGAAGACCGGCAAATGACAGGCCAACCCTGCCGCCGGCACGAGGAGGCGGGCGTAACTTGCCGCGCCGCCATAGTCCTGTGCTACCAACGTCCCGAGAGTAGAGACTGGAGGGCCGGCGACACGTGAGACCATCGGAAGACCGCTCGTTCCTGGTCTGGCTAAGCGTGATCACCCTCGCGTTCGGCTGGCTGCTTTGGCCGTTCTCCGGCGCGATCTTGTGGGCCACGCTGCTGGCGATCATCTTCGCGCCGCTCTATCGACGTGGCGTGGAAGCATTCCCGAAATGGCGCAACCTCGCCGCGTTTTCCACCGTCGTTGTCGTCGTGGTCATGGTCCTGATCCCCGTCGGGGTCGTCATTGCCTCGCTCGTCGACCAGGGAGGCGAGCTGGTTCAGCGCGTTCAAAGCGGGGAGATCAATCTGGCTCATCCCCTGCAACAGTTGAAGGCCGCGCTGCCGGCCTGGGCCGCCTCCCTGTCGGATCGCCTGGCCGGCATCGATCTGACCGCCCTGAAAGAGCGCCTGTCGAGCCTGGTCGTCCCCGCCGGCCAGCAGCTGGCCGGGCACGCGATCAACATCGGTCAGTTGACGGTGGAGTTCGTCGCGAGCCTGCTCGTGATGCTGTATCTGCTGTTCTTCTTTCTGCGCGATGGTGACGAGCTGAACGAGCGCATTCGCGACGCGCTGCCGCTACGCGCGAGCCACACCGCCGAGATCCTGAATGCATTCACCCTGGCGGTGCGCGGGACGATCAAGGGCATCATCCTGGTTGCCATGATCCAGGGCGCGCTTGGCGGGATGATCTTCTGGCTGCTCGGCCTGACCGCGCCGTTGCTCGCGGGCGCCATCATGGCGCTGCTTTCGCTTCTGCCCGTGCTCGGCTCCGCCCTGGTCTGGGCTCCCGTCGGTCTCTATTTGCTTGTGGCGGGCTCAGTCACGAAGGGACTCATCCTGCTCGCTTTCGGAACCTTCGTGATCGGTCTTGCCGACAATTTCCTCCGCCCCATCCTGGTCGGCCAGTCGATCCGGATGCCGAGCTACGTCGTGCTGCTCGCGACCCTGGGCGGCCTTGCGACCTTCGGAGCGAACGGCTTCGTCATCGGCCCGCTCGTCGCCGCGATGTTCCTGACCGCGTGGCATATCTATGTCGGCGCGAAGGAGGGACGTCAGCTCCGGAAATGACCCGTTACGCGGCGTAAGCAACACAGCGCGGCGCGGACAGCTTGTCGGGCGGCACCGAGGTTCCCTTGAATATGGTGTCCGCCTGGCCCGCGCGTTTGCAATGCGGGCAGACGAAGAGATGCGCGATGATCGGGACCGGCTCGTCCGCGAGCAGTTCGGATCGGTACCACCTCATCTCGATATGGCAATCCGGGCAGGTCGGTGCCTCGAGATGCTCGGCGGCGCTTCTGAGACGATCAACCATGGAGCCCTCGTGTTTCGAAGGTCATAGCTGAATACCTCTTGCCGGTCTGCAACAAAAGACACATTTGCCCGACCAAACCCGGGCGTCGTCGACCGCCGCGATTACAGCCTGCGCAACGCCACGCTCTCCACCGCGTGATCTGCGCCCTTCTTCAGGATCAGCGTCGCGCGCGGGCGGGTCGGCAAGATGTTGTCCTCGAGATTGGCGAGGTTGGTACGCTCCCAGATCGCGGTCGCGGTCGCCGTGGCTTCCTCGTCCGAGAGCAGCGCATAGCGGTTGAAGTAGGATTTCGGGTTGGTGAACGCGGTGTCGCGCAGCGCCAGAAAGCGCTTGATGTACCAGCGCCGCAGCGCCGCCTCGTCGGCGTCGATATAGACCGAGAAGTCGAAGAAGTCGGAGACCACGGGCACCGCCTTGCCGTCGCGCGGCAGCTTGCCAGTCTGCAGCACGTTGACGCCTTCGACGATCAGGATGTCGGGCTGGTCGATCTCGGCCCATTCGTTCGGCACGATGTCGTAGGTCAGATGCGAATAGACCGGCGAGCGGACGTGGCGGCGTCCTGACTTGATGTCAGACAGGAAATTGAGCAGCAGCGGCAGATCGTAGCTCTCCGGAAAGCCCTTCTTCTGCAAAATGCCCTGCTGCTCGAGCAAGGCCTTCGGATAAAGAAATCCGTCGGTGGTGATCAGCTCGACCTTCGGGCGCGGCGACCAGCGCGCCAGCAGCGCCTGGAGCACGCGGGCGGTGGTGGATTTTCCGACCGCGACCGAGCCGGCGACGCCGATGATGTATGGCATCTTGCGGTCGCGGATGTTGAGGAACTGGCGCTCCGCGTAATACAGGCGCTGCATCGCATCGACATAGATCGAGAGCAGGCGCGACAACGGAAGATAAATGTCCTCGACTTCCTTGAGATCGAGGCGGTCGTGCAGCGAGCGCAACCGGTCGAACTCGCCCGGCTCCAGCGTCATCGGCGTATCGTCGCGCAGACGCGCCCACTCCTCGCGCGAATAGATGCGGTACGGATTGTACTGCTGCTCGGGTGCGCGGATATCCATGACGCGACCTTCTCCGTTGAGAGCCCGGCTAGCTGCCGCTCTTGCGAGACGCTTTCTCTTCCAACCCTGACATATTCGTCCGCTTGTCCAGGGCCGCCTCCACCTCTTCCAGCTTTACGCCGCGGGCCTTGAGCAAGACAAGGAAGTGATAGAGCAGGTCGGCACTTTCAGCGATCAGATGCGCGCGATCGTTTTCGACTGCTGCGATTACGGTTTCGACTGCTTCCTCACCGAACTTCTTGGCGCAATGCTCGGCGCCCTTGTCGAGGAGCTTGCGGGTATAGGACGCTTCGCCGCCGGCCGCCGCGCGGGCGTCGATGGTCTCGGCCAGATCGTGGATCGTGAAACGCGGCATCGGACTTACTCGGAAACACATGAGGCCACGGAGGCCATTTCCCACCGGCCTGTGTAGCACTTTTGCGAACGGGAGTCGTCAGGCATCGAGGCGCATCGCCAGTCCGCGGCGGGCCATGTGCTCCTTGGCTTCGCGGATGGTGAATTCCCCGAAATGGAAGATCGAGGCCGCCAGCACGGCCGTAGCGTGGCCGTCGCGGATACCGTCGACGAGGTGGTCGAGATTGCCGACGCCCCCCGAGGCGATCACGGGAACGGGGACGCTGTCGGCGATCGCGCGGGTCAGCGGGATGTCGAATCCTTGCCTCGTGCCATCGCGGTCCATCGAGGTGAGCAGGATCTCGCCGGCGCCGAGCGAGACCACTTCCTGGGCATATTCGATCGCATCGATGCCGGTCGAGTTGCGGCCGCCATGGGTGAAGATTTCCCAGCGTTCGCCGCCCGGACGCTTGACCCGCTTGGCGTCGATCGCGACCACGACGCACTGCTCGCCGAACTTCTCGGCGGCTTCCTTGACGAACTCACGCCGCGACACCGCCGCGCTGTTGATCGAGACCTTGTCGGCGCCGGCACGCAGCAGCGTCTTGATGTCGTTGACCTCGCGCACGCCGCCGCCGACGGTCACCGGCATGAAGCAGGCCTCCGCGGTGCGGCGGACGACGTCCAGCATGATGCCGCGATTCTCATGGGTTGCGGTGATGTCGAGGAAGGTGAGCTCGTCGGCGCCGGCGGCATCATAGGCAATCGCGGCTTCGACGGGATCGCCGGCATCCCGGAGGTCAACGAAGTTGACGCCCTTGACGACGCGGCCGTCCTTGACGTCGAGACAGGGGATCACGCGCACCTTGAACATGTGTCAGCTCCTGCGCGCGTCGCGGATCAAAGTGAGCGCGGCGGCGGGATCAAGCCGGCCGTCGTACAGCGCGCGGCCGGCGATGGCGCCGGCGAGCTTTTTCGCGCGCGGCGTCAGCATCGCCTTGACGTCCTCGATCGAGGCGAGGCCGCCGGAGGCGATCACCGGGATCGAGATGGCGTCAGCGAGCGCAATGGTCGCGTCCAGATTCAAGCCCTTGAGCAGGCCGTCGCGCGCAATGTCGGTGAAGATGATGGCGGCAACGCCGGCATCCTCGAAACGCTTGGCGATCTCGAGCACAGTGACTTGCGAGGTTTCGGCCCAGCCTTCGACCGCGACCTTGCCGTCGCGCGCGTCCAGCCCGACCGCGACGCGGCCGGGGAATGTCTTCGCAGCGGACTTCACCAGCTCGGGATCGCGCACCGCGGCGGTGCCGATGATGACGCGGGTGATGCCCTTGGCGAGCCAGGCCTCGACGGTCTTGAGGTCGCGAATGCCGCCGCCGAGCTGCACCGGGATCTTGATCGTCTTCAGCATCGCCTCGACGGCCTCGGCATTCACCGGCTTGCCGGCGAAGGCACCGTCAAGATCCACGACGTGCAGATATTCAAAGCCCTGCTCGACGAAGCTCTGCGCCTGCGCGGCCGGATTGAGGTTGAAGACGGTCGCGCGCGCCATGTCGCCTTGCTCGAGGCGCACGCACTGGCCGTTTTTGAGGTCGATCGCGGGAAAGAGAATCACGGTTTCCATCGCAAAAAGTTCGAGATCAGAGCGAGGCCGAAGCGCTGGCTCTTCTCGGGGTGAAACTGCGTGCCGATCGCGGTGTCCTTGCCGACGATCGCGGTGACGGGCCCGCCGTAATCGGCGCGCGCCAGCACATCCGCCTCGTTGGCGGCGTTGAGGTGATAGGAGTGCACGAAATAAGCATGCTGGCCCTTCGGGCCGAGCGGTAGCTTGTTCAGCACCGGGTGCTCGCGCAGAACGTCGAGCGTGTTCCATCCCATGTGCGGGATCTTCAGGCTCTCGTCGCGCGGCGTGATCTTCTCGACGTCGCCGCCGATCCAGTTCAGGCCTTCGGTGATGACATGCTCCTTGCCGCGGCTCGCCATCAGCTGCATGCCGACGCAGATGCCGAAGAACGGCCGCGCCTTGACGCGCACAGCTTCCGTGATCGCCTCGACCATGCCGTTGACGGCATCGAGGCCGCGCCGGCAATCGGCGAAGGCGCCGACGCCCGGCAGTACAAGGCGGTCAGCCTCGTAAGCCTGGTCCGGATCGCTGGTAACAAAGACCTTTTGCGGGTTCTCAAGGCTGCGCGCGGCGCGCTCGAAGGCTTTCGCGGCGGAATGCAGATTGCCGGAACCGTAATCGATGATGGCGACGCTCATCTTGACCCTCCCGGTTCTGGAAACAATCCAATGATGCCGCCGGCCGGAATCGGCGGCGGGTTTGAGAATTGCTGACCCGGCGTTGAGCGGGTCGGCGGCGGGCCGCCGCGATCGACGGCCCATTGATCGTTGACGATTCCGTGCTGTTTCTGGCTCCAGCGCTCGAAGAAGCGGCGCTCGGCGGTGTCCTCGTCGTCGGCAATCACCACGTCGAGCTGCCGCCATTTGCCGCGCGACAACGTCCAGCGACGCAGGCTCGAGGCTTCGAAGCCCATCAAGAGCGCAATGATGAGATCGGCGAAGAAGATCGAGGAGCGTCCGATACCGAGGCTCGACAGCCCCGCGTTGAACGCGGCCACGAAAATCAGATAGCCGATCAGCGCCAGCCACAGCCGGTTCCAGAGCAACCAGAACGGGCCGAAGATCATCGCCCAGAAATGAAAACCGTCACGCACGAACACGAACTTGTCGGTCGCGCGCAGATCGGCTCCGGCCGGGGAGGGAGCATGAACTGTGTAGACAGGCATGGTGATGCCCCGTTCCCAAAAATTCAGTGATACCGCAAGCGGCGCGTGCCGCCGGCCGAAAGACGTCAGCCGCCGAGCGAGCCCTTGGTGGACGGGATTTCGCCCACAGCCTTCGGATCGATCGCGACCGCCGTGCGCAGCGCCCGCGCCAGACCCTTGAAGCAGGACTCGGCGATATGGTGGCTGTTATCGCCATATAGGGTCTCGACGTGGAGAGTCACGCCGGCGTTCATGGCGAAGGCCTGGAACCACTCGCGCACCAGCTCGGTGTCGAACTCACCGATCTTGTCGCGGGGGAAGTCGGCCTTGAACACCAGGAACGGGCGGCCCGAGATATCGATGACCACGCGCGACAGCGTCTCGTCCATGGGCATATGCACGCCGGCATAGCGGGTGATGCCCGCCATGTTGCCGAGCGCCTGCTTGACGGCCTGGCCGAGCGCGATGCCGGTGTCTTCGGTGGTATGGTGGTAATCAATGTGCAGATCGCCCACCGCCTTGACCGTGAGGTCGATGCGGGAATGGCGGGCGAGGAGATCGAGCATATGGTCGAAAAAGCCGATGCCGGTCGCGATATCAGCCACGCCGGATCCATCGAGGTTCACGGTGACCTCGATCTCGGTTTCCTTGGTCTTGCGCTTGATCGTCGCGGTGCGCATTGAAGGCTTTCGCTGGAGTTTGGCCTGAAACGCCAGTCTATTAACAGCCAAATGACGCCTTCGCTACTGCGGGAACGGCCGGCCGGGTCTCTACTTCTGCCTATGGTGAGCGAAATTCGGCCCGGAACGGCCCGTTGTGCCCCCGTCTCCGACCGCCTAAATCAGCGCGGACAACGAGGACCATTCATGCAGGATTCCCACAACAGCTCCCCCGGCTGGCACGGCACCACGATTTTGACGGTCCGCAAGGACGGCAGGGTGGTGGTCGGCGGTGACGGGCAGGTCTCGATCGGCCAGACCGTCATCAAGTCCAACGCCAAGAAGGTCCGCAAGCTCGGAAAGGGCGACGTGATCGGCGGCTTTGCCGGCGCGACGGCCGATGCCTTCACTTTGTTTGAGCGGCTGGAGGCCAAGCTCGAGCAATATCCGGGGCAGCTGACCCGGGCCGCGGTGGAGCTGGCCAAGGACTGGCGCACCGACCGCTATTTGCGACGGCTCGAAGCCATGATGATCGTGGCCGACAAGGACGTCTCCCTGGTGCTGACAGGCACCGGCGACGTGCTCGAGCCCGAGGCCGGCGTCATGGCGATCGGCTCCGGGGGCAATTACGCGCTCTCGGCTGCGCGGGCCCTGCTCGATACCGACAAGGATGCCGAGACCATCGTCCGCCGCTCCCTCGACATCGCCGCGGATATCTGCGTCTACACCAACCGGAATTTGACGATTGAGAGCCTGGCGACCGGCTAGAGGATCCACCTGTGGACGGACAGTGTAGCTGCGGCCTCGGTCTAACCTCTCCCGCCTGCGGGAGAGGTCGCGCCAAAGGCGCGGGTGAGGGCTCTCTCCTCTTGGGGGTTCTCGCCAGCGGAGACACCCTCTCCCCAACCCTCTCCCGCAAGCGGGAGAGGGAGCGCACCGTCGCTCCGGCATGACACTCGCGCCTCAGAGCATCAAGACGACGATCCCCCCAGCCTATTGGGCCGGCATCGCGCTGCTATTGCTGGCGCTGCAAGCCGCGATCCTGTTCGCGATGGGGCGGGTGCCGATCTGCACCTGCGGCTACGTCAAGCTGTGGCATGGCGTGGTGAACAGCTCGGAGAACTCGCAGCACATCGCCGACTGGTACACCTTCTCGCACATCCTGCACGGCTTCCTGTTCTACGGCCTGACCTGGCTGCTGTTCGCGCGGCTGCCGCTGCTGCCTCTGTCCTGGCCGGCCCGGCTGATCGTCGCGATGCTGATCGAAGGCGCCTGGGAGATCGTCGAGAATTCTCCCTTCATCATCGAGCGCTACCGCGCCGGCACGATTTCGCTGGATTATTTCGGCGACAGCATCGTCAACTCGGTCTCGGACAATCTGGCGATGGTGCTGGGGTTCCTCGCCGCTCGTCTGATGCCAGTCTCAATGACGGTCCTGATCGGCCTCGCCTTCGAGATCATGCTGGCGCTCCACATTCGCGACAATCTGACGCTCAATATCCTGATGCTGATCCACCCGATCGAGGCCGTGAAGCAGTGGCAATCCGGTCCGCCGATCATCTGACGGCCAAAAAAGCGGCTTGTCCCAACCCGCATCTGACCCTAGCTAAGGCCCCATGACAGACTTCTCTCCCCGCGAAATCGTTTCCGAACTCGACCGTTTCATCGTCGGCCAGGCCGATGCCAAGCGCGCCGTCTCGATCGCGCTGCGCAACCGCTGGCGCCGCCAGCAGCTCGAAGGCTCGTTGCGCGAAGAGGTGCTGCCGAAGAACATCCTGATGATCGGGCCCACCGGCGTCGGCAAAACGGAAATCGCGCGGCGACTGGCAAAACTGGCCAACGCGCCGTTCCTCAAGGTGGAAGCCACGAAATTCACCGAGGTCGGCTATGTCGGCCGCGACGTCGAGCAGATCGTGCGCGATCTCGTCGAAGTCGCGATCGCCCAGGTCCGTGAGAAGAAGCGCAAGGACGTGCAGGCCCGCGCGCAACTCGCCGCCGAAGAGCGCGTGCTCGACGCGCTGGTCGGCGCCAATGCCTCTTCCGCGACGCGCGAATCCTTCCGCAAGAAGCTGCGCGCCGGCGAGCTCAACGACAAGGAAATCGAGGTCGAGACGCAGTCGTCCGGCAGCGGCATGCCGATGTTCGAAATCCCGGGCATGCCGGGCGCGCAGATGGGCGCGATCTCGATCGGCGACATTTTCGGTAAGCTCGGGGGCCGCAGCAAGACGCGGCGGCTGACCGTGGAAAGCTCGCACGAGATCCTCGTCAACGAGGAATCCGACAAGCTGCTGGATAATGATCAGCTGACACTGGAGGCGATCAGCGCGGTCGAGAACAACGGCATCGTGTTCCTCGACGAGATCGACAAGATCTGCGCGCGCGAAGGCCGCGCCGCCGGCGACGTCTCGCGCGAGGGCGTGCAGCGCGATCTGCTGCCGCTGATCGAGGGCACCACGGTCTCGACCAAGCACGGCGCGGTGAAGACCGACCACATCCTGTTCATCGCTTCCGGCGCCTTCCACGTCGCGAAGCCGTCCGACCTGCTGCCGGAATTGCAGGGCCGCCTGCCGATCCGCGTCGAATTGCAGGCACTGACCCGCGACGACATGCGCCGCATCCTGACCGAGCCCGAGGCCTCGCTGATCAAGCAATATGTCGCGCTGATGCACACCGAAGGCGTGACGCTCGACATCACCGACGGCGCCATCGACGCGCTCGCCGACGTCGCGGTCGCCGTCAATTCCACCGTCGAGAACATCGGCGCCCGGCGGCTGCAGACCGTGATGGAGCGGGTGCTGGACGAGATCTCCTTCACCGCCCCCGACCGCAGCGGCGAGACCGTCAAGGTGGACGCCGATTTCGTGCAGAAGCACGTCGGCGATCTCGCCAAGAACGCGGATCTGAGCCGGTTTATTTTGTAATTCGGCCGCGGTCGGCTATCTATCTGCTGTCGTCCCCGCGAACGCGGGGACCCATAACCACAAGCGGTCCTTGTTAAAGCAGATGGCGGCTCAGATCCCGGCACACACGACCTCCTTTGGTTATGGGTCCCGGGTCGCGCTTCGCTTGCCCGGGACGACAGCGGAGTTTGGCGCGTGGCTGGTGTCACGTGCCCGCTAACATCCTGCAAAATCCCTGGCGCCTGCTGCTCGCGATCAACGCGGCGATGATCGTCGGCGTGTTCGTTCACAAGATCCAGCTGCCGCCTTACGTCCCCTACATCCACCTCCTGGTCGACTACCATTTCGGCTTCATCAAGCGCGCGCTGATCGGGGCAGCCGTCGCGCTGTTCACCGACAAGGTGCCGGTGTGGCTGGTGTTCGCGCTCGGCGGCGTGACGTGGCTGGTGACACTTGGGCTTTACGCAAGGCTGTTTCAGAAGACGTTTGGCTTCACCGGGAAAACGCTGCCGCTGTTCGTGTTCATCGCGGGCTCACCGTTCTTCCTGAAGAATTTCATGCACACGCTCGGCCATTTCGACATCTATGGCTGCGCGTTCGCGCTCGTCCTGCTGCTGATGCCGGCGCGCTCGCTGCTGTTCGTCGCCACGGCTGCGCTGTTCGCGATCATTCTCGTGCTGATCCACCACATTCATTTGCTGATGTATGTGCCGACGATCGTCACCATCGTCGTGATCAGGCACTATCTCGCTGACGGGTTCAATCGCGGCAATATCGCGTTCGGTCTCCTCGCCCTCGCGATCGTCTCCGCGCTGTTCTTCGCCGCGCAATTTTGGGGAACGATGCCGATCCCGGAAGCGGACTTCGTCGCGTACCTGCAAACGCGGATGGCCGATCCGTCGCACACCGACCTCTTGCAATTCGCCTATATCTGGTACCAGCCGCTGGCGAAGGAAGTTTCCGACACCTGGGGCCGCCTGCCGCACAACAGCCTCGGCATACCTGTGTTCGCGTTGCTGATCTGGCTGCACACGCCGCTGTGGCGTTTCCTCGCGAAGCTGATCGGCTCGCTCGCCAGCGCGACGCACCGCCGCCTCGTCATCGCGGCGCTGATCGGCATCAGCCTCGCCTATCTCGTGATGTTCGCGATGGTGTTCGACTATTCGCGCTGGATCTCGAACTGGGCGGTCTGCATGTTCCTGATCCTGCATGCGGTGAAGATGCTGCCGGCCGCGCGGGAGACGGCGCTGATTCCGCCTGACGACCGGAAGACAAACATCTTCGGCCTGATCATCACGCTGGTCCCCCGCGTCGGAATCATCCGGCCGTTTTGAAGCTTCGCTTCCAGCTACACCGGCGGTGCGCTCCCTCCCCCGCTTGCGGGGGAGGGTTGGGGAGAGGGCTGTCTCCGCGATGGGATTCCCCAAGAGGAGAGAACCCTCACCCGCCGCGCGTTCCGCGCGTCGGGCGCTGCTAACCCCTCGCCCGCCTGATCCGCACATACAGCGCGCCCTCGCCGCCATGGCCGATATGGGCCGTCTCGAAGCCGACGACGAAGGTGCGGAATTCCGGCAGGCTGAGCCATTCCGGCACCTGGCGGCGCAGCACGCCGCTTTCGCCGCCGCTGCGGCCCTTGCCGGTGATGATGAGCACGAAGGTCAGGCCGTCGTGATGGGCCCGGTGCAGGAAGCCGGTGAGAGCGCGATGGGCGCGCGTCTGGGTCATGCCGTGCAGATCGAGCCGCGCCTCGATCTCGCTGCGACCGCGGGACAGTTTTGTGCGCTCGCGCTTGCCGAGCGGTGCCAACGGCGGGACAGCCGGTTTTGGCGCGCGCGGTGTGGCCGTAGCAACCGCCGGCCTTGCCGGCGCTGAAGGCCGGGCTGAGGTGGCAACAAGTGAAGGTCCGACGGGCGGCGCGGCGTGCGCCTTAACTACCGCTTTCGCCGCGCGCTGCTTCCGCAACGGCTTGACCTGCTTAGCGACCGTCTCCCACAGCTCGCGCTCCTCCTCGCTCAGCGCGCGGCGGCGCGGCGAGGGGCGAGGCTCCAGCACGGGCGGACGGGACGATCGCTTCATTGCTGCCGATGAGAACGTTTCTTTGCTGGCCGCTGCGGTTCGGAGGCGGGCTCGATGGCAGGGCGAGGTACCGGTAGCGGGACAGGACCAGCGGTGGCAACCGTTTCGGTCTTGCCATCCGCTGAAGCGGCGGCTGCTGCGGGTTTCGCCGTCCCCTTGCCCGGATCAGTCTGCGGAAACAGCTTTGCGATCTTCTCCGACGGCCTGGGGTCCGGCACAGGCAACTTCGCGGCACGCAGGCTGGGATCGAGGCCTTTCGGCACCAACATGACGAAGTGCATAGGATGGCGGAGCCGGCCGGAGACGCGGCCGGCTTCCTGCCCGGCGCCGAAAAACAGGTCGGCGCGCGCCGGCCCGATGATGGCCGAGCCGGTGTCCTGCGCGATCATCAGCCGATGGAACGGCGTCTTGGCGCGATCGGAGTCGATCGGCAGCTCGCCCTCGATGAAGAACGGCGTGCCGTAGACATGCAGCGATTTGTCGACGGCAATGGAGCGGCCGGCCGTCAACGGAATGCCTTGCGCACCCACCGCCTCGTCCTTGTCGGAGAGGTTGACCTCGCGGAAGAAGATGTAGGCGCGGTTGGCGCGACGCAGCTCCTTGGCGCCGTCAGGGTTTTGCGTCATCCATTCCCTGATCTTCTGCATCGACATCTCTTCCCTGGGGATGATGCCGCGCTCGATCAGGATGCGCCCGACGGCGGTGTAGGGGTAACCGTTATAGGCGTCGTAATTCAGCCGGACCGAGCTGCCGTCGTCGAATTTGATCCGCGCCGAGCCCTGGATCTGCGCGAACAGCAGATCGGTCGGGTCCTTCAGCCAGGCGATCTCCAGCCCGCGGCCAGCGATCTTGCCGTCCTCGATCTCGCCGCGGTCGTAATAAGGCACCAGCTTGCGGCGGCCGATCTTGCGATAGACCGGTCCCTTGTTCGGCAGGCTCACCGAATCCTGCTTGTAGCCGCGCACGAACAGATTGGAGGGGCGGCGATAGACCGGAACGTTGTAGACATCGGTCTGCGTGCGCGATCCCTCCAGCACAGGCTCGTAATAGCCGGTGACGAAACCATCGGGCTCGCCGAGTCGCGAGATCCGCAGCGGCGAAAAGTTCTCCTCGAAGAAGGTCTTTGCTTTCGCGTCGTCGCTGAGCTCGAGCGATTTCGCGGCCCGGCAAGGCTCAGCAAGCGAACCCGCCAAAGCCTTCGGCTCGGATATACCGGTCTGAGCGTTGATGGAGCGGCAGCTGGCGCGAAATGTCTTGTACGCCGCAAGATGATCGTCATCGCCCCAGCCCTTCACATCAGCCCAGGCCAGCGGCAGATATTGCGCGCCCGAGATTTCGAACGGCAGCGGCAGTTGCGGGTAGGGCAAAGCGCGCTGCGGAACAGCGGGCAATCTCGGGAGATGATGGTGGTGGCTGCGATAGTGGCGCCGCGCAGCTTCAGCGCCGAGCGAAAACGACGACAGCACGACGACGCCTGCGCAAAGCGCCGTCGCGCTGGTCTTCAGGAAGACCTTAATTCGCGCTTCCGGTGCCAACCAGCTTCCAGTTCGGATCGCGAGAGGTGATGTCGCGGGCGAAAGTCCAAATGTCGGTGATGTCGGCGACCGTATCGGCGCTGCCGTCGACGATGTTGCCGGTCTTGTCGCGGGTGGCCGAGATCATCTGCGAGACGAAGCGGATCGTGAGCTGGGCGGTGCGGTCGCGCAGCTCGGCGCCGACCAACTCGGCCTTGTCGATCGAGACGAAGCGGGTCTCGGTCTTCTGCTCGTTCTTCTCGCGCTCCTTGATGGCGGCGTCGAAGCTGTCATAGACCTCCGACGACAACAGGTCGCGCAGCGCGCGGCGGTCGCCATTGGCGAAGGCCAGCACGATCATCTCGTAGGCGCCGCGGGCGCCCGAGATGAAGTGCCGGGGGTCGAAGGTGGAATCCTTCTCGACGATGGCATCCAGGCCCTGCGCCAGCGCGGTGCCGGGCTCGGTCAGGCCTTTCCAGCGGTCGGACGGCGGGGTCGGCTCGGCCGTCGGCGCCAACGGGGCCTGGTCGATCACCTTGCCCGGCATGGTCACGACGTTGTTGTCCTGGGCGCCCCCCAACGCATTGCGGGCGGCGGTCCGATCGAACGGCGGCCGCTCGTTGCCGGTTCGCTGCCCGAGCACGCTGCGCAGCCGCAGAAAGATGAAGACCGCCAGCGCCAGGAAGATAATGGTGTAGATGTCCACGTCGGATTCGCTTTCTGGTCTTTGCTCTGGGTCTTCGCTTAGGGGTCGTCGCCGGGAAAAATAGATCCGGCCAGTCAACCGTTCCATACGGGAACGGCAAGTCTACATCACCAATTTAGGTCCACGTCAGGTCCTTCGGGATGTAGGCACGAAATCTTGCCCGGCCAATGGCGCCTTTTGGCACAGCACCGAGTGTAGCGCGTTTTATGCTTAAGGGGAAACCCGATCATGCCCGGAAATCGCGCATCTTCAATCGTTTAAGGCGCGAATTTGCGGAAAAGGCGGGGTGAGCGTCACAGTCGTGGGCGCGGCCCGAATCCACCCTCCGGGACCCTTCGTCCTTGTGGAACGAGGCGGCCCTATGTTAGCCAACCGCCGCGAAATTCAGCCCCAATCGGGTAAGGAGAGATTCTCATGACCAACGGTAACGGCACCCCTCCCGAGGCGGCCCAGGCTCCCCAGCTCAACGTGCTGGCCCAATATACCAAGGACCTGTCCTTCGAAAATCCGAACGCGCCCAGCTCGCTCCAGCAGCAGAGCCAGCCGCCCCAGATCAACATCCAGATCAATGTCAGCGCCAACAATCTCAGCGAACAGGAGTTCGAGGTGACGCTGTCGGTCGAGGGCAAGGCAGAGACCGCGGGCAAGATCATGTTTTCGTTCGAACTCGCCTATGCCGGCGTGTTCCGCATCGCCAACGTGCCGAAGGAGAATCTGCATCCGCTGGTCATGATCGAGTGCCCGCGTCTGCTGTTCCCGTTCGCCCGCGAGATCATCGCAACCGCGGTGCGCGACGGCGGGTTCCCGCCTTTGATGCTGGACCCCGTCGATTTCGTCGGTCTCTATCGCCAGAATATGGAGCGGCAAATGGCCGCCCCGAGCGGCCAGGCCTGATCCGGGTCTTAGCCAGCCGGCGGGGCGACTGGAGCGGGCAGATATTCGTTCCAGATCGCCTTTTCGCCCATCGTTGCGATGAAGGCCCGGTGGGCCTCGCGCTCGGCATCTGAAACCCGCGGCGCAAGCGGCACCAGCCGCTGCCGCCGTGGCGCATCACCAGCGGCATTGACGCGAATCTCCTGAGCGTCCGACGCCAGCAGCAGCTGCGACTGCCGCGCTCCCACCAGATCGACATAGACCTCGGCCAGCAGCTCGGCGTCCAGCAGCGCGCCGTGCTTGGTGCGGCGTGAATTGTCGATCGCATAGCGCGAGCAGAGATCATCGAGCCGGTTCGACACGCCCGGATGCTTGCGCCGCGCCAGCAGCAGCGTATCGACCAGCCGCTCGCGCGGGATCGCCGCGCGCTTGATCCTATCGAGCTCGGCATTGATGAAGCCGATGTCGAACGAGGCGTTGTGGATCACCAGCGGCGCATCGCCGATGAACTCCAGAAACGCATCGACGACCTCGTGGAACAGCGGCTTGGTCGACAGGAATTCGGCTGACAGTCCATGCACCGCGAACGCTTCCGCCGGCATGTCCCGCTCAGGGTTGATATAGACGTGATAGGTCTGTCCCGTCGGCATGCGGTTGAGCATCTCGACGCAGCCGATTTCGACCAGGCGATCGCCGCGGAGCGGATCGAGGCCGGTGGTTTCGGTGTCGAGAACGATTTCGCGCATGTCTTGATGATGAGTGGCTTGAGATCGGAGTCGGCGAATCAGGTTCGCCGCTGCGGCATCTTAACGACCTCGGCCAGGATGTGCTTGATTTGCGCACGCACCGGCTCAAGCCCGTGTGAGGTATCCACCACGAAATCGGCGCGCCGGCGCTTCTCGGCATCGGGCGTCTGCTTGGCGATGATCGCATCGAGCTTCGCTTCGTCCATGGTGCCGCGCGCCAGCACCCGTTCGCGCTGGAGTTCCGGTGAGGTCGAAACCACCACCACGGCGTCCATCCGCTTCTCGCCGCCGGTCTCGAACAGCAAAGGGATGTCCAGCACCACGACCGGCGCCTTGGCCGCCTCGGCCTCGGCGAAGAATTTCTGCCGTGAGGCACCGAGCATCGGATGCACGATCTGCTCGAGCTGCTTGATGGCGGCGGGATCGTGCACGACGCGCGCCGACAGTTTGGGACGATCGACCTTGCCGTTCACGGTGGTGCCGGGAAAGGCGGCCTCGATCGCGGGCGCGGCCTCGCCTTCGTAGAGCTGATGCACGGCCGCATCGGCGTCGTAGACGGGAACGCCGGCCTCCGCGAACAGTTTCGCGGTGGTGGATTTTCCCATCCCGATCGAGCCGGTCAGTCCGAGGATCCGCATCAGCGCTCAGCCATGTCTGTCGTTCACACCGCAACTAGCCGTTCGCGTCGCAGGAACGCAAGCAGAGGCAGCAGCGGCAGGCCGAGAATGGTGAAATGGTCGCCTTCGACGCGCTCGAACAGATGGATGCCCAGCCCTTCGAGCTGATAGGCGCCGACGCTGGTCGTGACGGCATCGCCGGCCGCATCCAGATAGGCCGACAGCTCCGCATCAGTCATCGCTCGCATCGTCATGCGGGCCACCGCGACATCCTCGAAGACGATTTTGCCGTCATGCGCCACGGCCACCGCGGAATTCAGCTCATGGCTGTTGCCGGCGAGCTCGCGCAATTGCGCCAAGGCCTGGTCGCGGCCGGCGGGCTTGTTGAAGAGACGGTCGCCGAGAGCCAGTGTCTGGTCGGCGCCGATCACGTAGCTCCCGGAGTGCTGCGCAGACACGGCTTTGGCTTTTTCACGCGCCAGCAGCAGGCCGGTCTCTCGCGGGCTCGATAGTTTCGACGCGGCCTGAATGCCGCGTTCGTCGATATCGGCGGTCACAGCAGTGAACTCCAGCCCGGCATTGGCCAGCAGCAGTTTTCGCGCGCTGCTCTGCGAAGCCAGGATCAACGGAGATTTGCCGAGCCACAGACCCATCGCGAAAATTATCCGGAAGGGCGGTTACGCTGGCGATCACTGTAAAGCTTCATGATCGCCGCCGCGGTTTCCTCGATCGAGCGCCGCGTGACGTCAAGCAGCGGCCAATCATGCTTGGCGCTGAGCTTGCGCGAGAACGCGACTTCCTCGGTGACGGATTGCTTGTCAGTGTAGGTGTCGCTGCCGGACTCGGCGCCCATCGAGAGCAGGCGATTCTGACGGATCTGGATCAAGCGTTCCGGCGTCGCATGCAGGCTGACGACCAGCGGCCGCGTCAGCTTCTCCAGTTGTTCGGGCACCGGAATGCCAGGCACCAGCGGCACGTTGGCGGTGCGGATGCCGCGATTGGCGAGATAAATCGATGTCGGCGTTTTCGAGGTTCGGGACACACCGACCAGGACCACGTCGGCGTCGTTGAGACCTTCGACGTGCTGGCCGTCGTCGTGGATCATCGTGTAGTTCAGCGCGTCGATGCGCTTGAAATACTCCGCATTAAGGACGTGCTGCGCGCCGACGCGGCCCGTGGTCGCAGCCCCGAGATAGGCTTCGAAGAGCTGCATCACCGGCCCGATGATCGACAGGCTGGGAACATTGATCTCCTTGCACTTGTCCTCGAGCCTGGACACCAGGTCCTTCTCGAGCAGCGTGAACAGCACGATCCCCGGCGCTTCCTCGATCTCGTCGAGGACCCGATCGAGCTGCTTCTGGCTGCGCACCAGCGGATAGACATGCTCGACCGGCGTCACATTGGCGTATTGGGCCGCGACCGCGCGTGCCACGGTGATCAGTGTCTCACCGGTGGAGTCGGAGACGAGGTGCAGATGGAAATAATTGTTCGAGGTCGGCACAAAATCCCTTTGTATGGAGTCGGTGTGGTGTGTGGATTTCTGTGGAGCTTAACCCCTCGGAAAGGGATGTGCGACACCGGGGGCGGGACAAGTGCCAATTTTCTTCACACCACTGCCCCTCTGAACAAGTTTGCCGGCCTGCCGGGACGGAAACGGGATTGTGCGGACAACCCCCTTGATAAGCTGCCGATGGAAAGCCGCAAGCCTTTGAAGCTGGCCGACTTATCGCAAGGCGCCAGGAGCGTCGGGGATATGTTGACGGGTGTGAACAAGCGCGCGTGAACCCGCGGACGGAATTGCATGAGTCCAATCCACGGTCACATAGACTCAAACCTTAAGAATCTAAGATTCTAGGTTTGAGGAAGGCGCCACCGAGGGATATGTGTGCACGGTGAGACCTTAACGAGTTCTTACTATCCCCAGTTCCTTTCGCTGGGCAGCAAGCGGACCCGCGAAAATGTTCGAAGACGTCTATCTCTGGATCAAGGCGCTGCACGTGATCGCCGTCATCGCCTGGATGGCGGGCATGCTCTATCTGCCGCGGCTGTTCGTCTATCATTCCGAGGCCGAGATCGGTTCGAAGCAGTCGGAAACGTTCAAGGTGATGGAACGCCGGCTGCTCAAGGCCATCATCAACCCCGCCATGGTCGTAACCTGGCTTGCCGGACTTTATCTCGCTTGGTCCGGCCACTGGTTCTCGTTCGGCTGGCTGCACGTAAAACTGGCATTGGTCCTGGCGATGTCGGCGGTCCACGGCTTTTTTTCGCGCTGGCTGAAAGATTTCGCCGCCGACCGGCGCCCGCGGACCCAGAAATTCTATCGAATTATCAATGAGGTGCCGACCGTCCTGATGATTGTCATCGTCATCATGGTGATCGTGAAGCCGTTCTAGGCAGAGCTTGCGACCATCCGCTCAGCGCTTCGGCTTGCGGAGTGGGAAGCGATTTTCTATATTGGCGATATCCCACCCAACGCAGGCGGATGTGGTTGTGTCTGAGCTTTCCAGAGGCCGGACACCGCATCAGGTTTGAAGCCTCACCGGCACTTAACCTTGCCAGACCTGCGGACCTTACCTTCTCACGTCCGCATTTCAGAGCCTCCTCGCACCCCCTCCCAAGGTTACCCCACAGGACCACCCCAATGCGGGAAATTAAACTCGAAGACCTCAAGTCCAAAACGCCGGCCGAGCTCGTCTCGTTTGCGGAGGAGAATGGGGTCGAGAACGCCAGCACCATGCGCAAGCAGGAGCTGCTGTTTGCCATCCTCAAGCAGCTCGCGCTCGCCGAGACCGACATTGTCGGCCAGGGCGTCGTCGAAGTGCTTTCCGATGGCTTCGGCTTCCTCCGTTCGCCCGATGCGAATTATCTGCCGGGCCCCGACGACATCTACGTTTCGCCGTCACAGATCCGCCGTTTCGGCCTGCGCACCGGCGACACCATCGAAGGCCACATCCGCAGCCCGAAAGAGGGCGAGCGCTATTTCGCGCTGCTGAAGGTCAACACGCTCAACTTCGAGGATCCGGAAAAGGCCAAGCACAAGGTCAATTTCGACAACCTCACGCCGTTGTTTCCGAATCAGCGCTTCCGCATGGAAATCGACGATCCGACGCGGAAAGACCTGTCTGCACGCGTGATCGACATCGTCGCGCCGATCGGCAAGGGCCAGCGCGCATTGATCGTGGCGCCGCCGCGCACGGGTAAGACCGTGCTGATGCAGAACATCGCGCACTCGATCACGCACAATCATCCCGAATGCTACCTGATCGTGCTGCTGATCGACGAGCGTCCGGAAGAAGTCACGGACATGCAGCGCTCGGTGAAGGGCGAGGTCGTCTCCTCGACCTTCGACGAGCCGGCGGTGCGCCACGTGCAGGTCGCCGAGATGGTGATCGAAAAAGCCAAGCGCCTGGTCGAGCATGGCCGCGATGTCGTGATCCTGCTCGATTCGATCACCCGTCTCGGCCGTGCCTACAACACGGTCGTGCCGTCATCCGGCAAGGTGCTGACCGGCGGTGTCGACGCCAACGCGCTGCAGCGCCCGAAGCGATTCTTCGGTGCCGCCCGCAACATCGAGGAGGGCGGCTCGCTGACCATCATCGCGACCGCGCTGGTCGATACCGGCAGCCGCATGGACGAAGTCATCTTCGAAGAGTTCAAGGGCACCGGTAACTCGGAGCTGATCCTGGACCGCAAGGTCTCGGACAAGCGCACCTTCCCGGCGATCGACATCTCGCGCTCCGGCACCCGCAAGGAAGAGCTCATCACCGATCCGCAGGTGCTCAAGAAGATGTACGTGCTCCGCCGCATCCTCAATCCGATGGGGACGATGGACGCGATTGACTTCCTGCTCGACAAGCTGCGCTCGACCAAGAGCAATTCGGAGTTCTTCGACTCCATGAATACTTGAGTGCACTGCAGCAAATCCTTCAAGGGCGCCTTCGGGCGCCCTTTTTATTGTGCGGCCTTGTTGCGGGAGAGTTGCAGCATGACAAGTGCCGAAGTGCCTGATCCCTGTTTTCTATTAATGTGTTGATATTTCAAGATAATACTTGAATTCGGCTGAGCCGAACTGCTGCCGGAAAGGCGGGTTTGCAGCAAATGGTAATGGTTATATTGCAATGCAATATGGATTTTGCTGCGAGATTTGGTGCAGCAAAAGCATATCACTGCGGCGGGTCGAAAACGGATTTGCCTTTTCATTGGCAGCCGCACAAATAGGCCATGCATCCGCGAGATCAGACCATTTTTGCGCTGTCGTCCGGCCGGGCGCCGAGTGCGATCGCAGTGGTGCGCGTCTCGGGCCCGCAGGCCGGCGCGGTGTTGACGACGCTCGCGGGCAAGCCGCCTGCGCCGCGGCAGGCCAGCCGCCGGCTGCTCCGTGACCACCAGGGCCAACCGATCGACGACGCGGTCGTGCTGTGGTTCCCCGGACCCGCCAGCGCGACCGGCGAGGACGTCGCCGAATTTCACGTTCATGGCGGCCGCGCGGTGCTTGCGGCGCTCCTCGCCGCTATTTCCAATATTCCGAATACGCGTGCGGCCGAACCAGGTGAGTTCACGCGGCGCGCGTTCGAGAACGGCAAGCTCGACCTCACCGAGGCCGAAGGCCTCGACGACCTCATTCACGCCGACACTGATCGTCAGCGCCGCCAGGCGCTGCGCCAATTGCAGGGTCTGCTCGGCGACCGCGCCCGCGACTGGCGTGAGCGCATCATCGAGGCGTCGGCGCTGATCGAGGCCGGCATCGATTTTTCCGACGAGGGCGACGTGCCGGCCGAATTGCGCGCGCCGGCGATCGAGGCGATCAATGCCCTGCATGACGAAATTGCAAAAGTGCTTGCGGCACAGGGACATTCTGAACGCCTGCGCGACGGCCTCGTGGTCGCGATCGCGGGCGAGCCGAATGTCGGCAAGTCGACGCTGATCAACCAGCTCGCCCGCCGCGACGTCGCGATCGTCTCGCCCCATGCCGGCACCACACGCGATGTGATCGAGGTGCAGCTCGATCTCGACGGTTATCCCGTCACGATCATCGACACCGCCGGCATTCGCGAGACCGACGATCCCGTCGAGCAGGAAGGCGTGCGCCGGGCACGGGCACGGGCCGAGGCCGCGGATCTCGTGTTGTGGCTGGTGGAAGCCGGGCAAGCCGTTGATCCCCAAGCGGTGCGGTCACTTCGGAAATCCGAAGATGGCCGCCGGCTGGAGGGCTCGATCTGGATCGTCCGCAACAAGATTGATCTTGCCGGGGGTGAGATTGCGAGGCCGAGCGGCGAGTTCGGGATCTCGGCGAGCCGCGGGGATGGCATCTCTGAGCTCGTGGATGCGCTGGTGAAATTCGCCTCTGAGTTTTTCGGAACCACAGAGGCAGCCATGGTAACCCGGGCTCGTCAGCGTGACTTGTTGGTCCGGGCCTCTGACAGCTTGCGCCGGAGTCTGGACCTTGTAGAAGACGGCGAGGAGCTCGCTGCCGAAGAGCTGCGGGCTGCCGCTTATGCCCTGGGTCGCCTGCTGGGCCGCGTTGACGTCGAGGACGTCCTGGGCGCCATCTTTCAGAAATTCTGTATCGGAAAGTAGCGCTAGTTCTTCATTGTAGAATTAGCACTTGTTCCATTTTTTGTGTTTCACGTGAAACCCGGCTGTAACCGGGGTGTTTCACGTGAAACAGGTCGGTCCCGGAACTACCGCCGAAGGCGCGGGGGGTGGAGTGCGGGCAAACTCGGGCACTTCCCGGGCGGGCAGCATCGCTCTATCCGCGCTGTCTCTGTTTCACGTGAAACAAGCGTGCTCGGATGGCCTCGGCTCAAGGCAGTGCCGCCAGACGGTTGACGCGCAGCAACCACCGAGACACGAAGTTTCCGATCTCAATCGCGTCATTGCGAGAGCCCTGGGCGACGAAGCAATCGCAGACTGCCTCCAAGCAGCCTCGGGATTGTTTCGCTACGCTCGCAACGACGGGACGAGATCGTTGTCCGGTGCGCGATGGCCGGACATGGATCTATCCGGCCAATCCCTTCAGGCGGCAGACCTCGGCTGACACGCCGCATTTCGGCTCACGTAAAACAGTAATCTTTTCAATACCCATTCTACGGTGCATGGGGTTGTTTTCACGAAATTACATTCGGGCTCGGCCAGCTTGCCCGTTTCACGTGAAACACCTCCTTCCCAGTTTCCACTTCCAGCTTTCCAGGCCCTGAGCTAGAAGTTCGCCCATGCGAACAGAGCGAGAGAGCTTCGACGTCATCGTGATCGGCGGCGGCCACGCCGGCTGTGAGGCCGCGGCCGCCGCTGCCCGGATGGGGGCGACCACCGCTCTGGTCACGCACCGTTTCTCCACCGTCGGCGCGATGTCCTGCAATCCCGCGATCGGCGGTCTCGGCAAGGGCCATCTGGTCCGCGAAGTCGATGCGCTCGATGGTCTGATGGGACGTGTGGGCGATGCCGGCGGCATCCAGTTTCGCGTGCTCAATCGCCGCAAGGGTCCCGCGGTTCGTGGTCCGCGGGCTCAGGCGGACCGTAAGCTTTATGCCGCCGCCATGCAGGCCGCGATCCAGCAGACCGAGGGTCTTTCCGTCATTGAAGGCGAGGCCGACGAGCTGATCGTGGCTGATGGCCGGGTCGTCGGTCTGCGCCTGGCCGATGGCCGGGAGCTTCGGGCAGGCGCCGTGGTGGTCACCACCGGCACCTTCCTCCGCGGTCTCATTCATCTTGGCGAGAAGAACTGGCCCGCCGGCCGCGTCGGTGAGGCTCCTGCGATGGGCCTTTCCGGCTCCTTTGAGCGCGCCGGCTTCACCCTTGGACGGCTCAAGACCGGCACTCCGCCGCGTCTGGACGGCACCACGATTGACTGGACCGCGGTCGAGATGCAGCCCGGAGACGAACCGCCGGAGCCATTCTCGGTCATGACCGAGCGGATCACGACCCCGCAGATCCAATGCGGCATCACCCGGACTACCTCAGCGACCCACGAGGTGATCCGGGCGAACGTGCATCGCTCTCCGATGTATTCCGGCCAGATCAAGAGCTCGGGACCGCGCTATTGCCCCTCGATCGAGGACAAGATCGTCCGCTTCGGCGATCGCGACGGCCACCAGATCTTCCTGGAGCCGGAAGGGCTCGACGATTCCACGGTCTATCCCAACGGTATCTCGACCTCGCTGCCCGAGGAGGTCCAGCTCGCGATCCTCGCCACCATTCCCGGCCTGGAGCGGGTCAAGATGGTCCGCCCGGGCTATGCCATCGAATACGACCACATCGATCCTCGCGAGCTCGATCCGACCCTGCAGACCAAGCGTCTGCGCGGCCTGTTCCTGGCCGGACAGATCAACGGCACCACGGGATATGAAGAAGCCGCCGGGCAGGGCATCGTGGCCGGCCTGAATGCCGCGCTCGCTGCCAGCGGCGCCGCCCTGACGGTGTTCGATCGGGCCGATGGCTATCTCGGCGTGATGATCGATGATCTCGTCACCCGCGGGATCAGCGAGCCCTATCGGATGTTCACTTCGCGCGCCGAGTACCGGCTGACGCTGCGGGCTGACAATGCCGATCAACGTCTGACCGAGAAGGGGATCGCGCTCGGCTGCGTCGGGAGTGCCCGGACCCAGCATCACCGCGCCAAGATGGATGCCCTGAACGCGGCCAGGGCGCTGTCGAAATCGCTGACCATCACCCCGAACGAAGCCATCAAGCACGGACTGTCCCTCAACCGGGACGGCCAGCGCCGGTCGGCGTTTGAGCTGATGGCCTATCCGGATATCGCCTGGAGCCAGGTCCGGACGATCTGGCCGGAGCTATCAGCCATCGATCCCGTCATCGCGACCCATCTCGAGATCGACGCCAAGTACGATGTCTATCTCGAGCGCCAGAGCGCAGACGTCGAAGCCTTCCGGCGGGACGAGGGCATGGTGCTGTCAGAGGTCGACTACAGCCTGGTCCCCGGTCTCTCCAACGAGGTCCGCGCCAAGCTGGAGAAGGCGCGGCCGTTCACGGTCGGCCAGGCCGGCCGGATCGACGGCATGACGCCAGCGGCGCTCGGTATCCTGGCGGCGTATCTCCGCCGCGAGGCGCGGAAGTCGTCCAAAGCAATCGCATAGGCGTTTCACGTGAAACAGCGCGGACCGGGCGGGGACAGGCCGCTATCGCGACGACAAGGAGCGGGCGAGGGTGCAGGCCGATCCGAACCGGCGCCAGCGAAATCGAAGATCGACAAAGCCAGCGCCAATGACCAGGCGCTCGATTCGATCATCGCCGCCGACAAGCGCGAGGCCTTGAAGCTGGCGCCCGTTTCACATGAAACGGAAGCCCGACTCGATCGCTACATCGCACTGCTCCGGGAGTGGCAGGCCAAGACCAATCTGGTCGCGCCTTCGACCCTGCCGAACCTCTGGACCCGGCACATCGCCGATTCGCTCCAGCTCATCGATCTCGCGCCGTCGGCAAAGCGATGGGCCGACCTCGGCAGCGGCGGCGGTTTTCCCGGTGTCGTGCTGGCCTGCGCCTTGGCCGGCAAGCCGGGCGCGCGCGTCCATCTCGTCGAGCGAATCGCCAAGAAGGCTGCGTTTTTGCGCGAAGCGGTTCGCGTCACCACATCTCCGGGAGTCGTACATCTCGCTGAGATCGGGGATAATGTGGATAGAATCACCGGCCCCGTCGATTGCGTCACCGCGCGTGCGCTGGCTCCGCTACATCAACTCATCGGCTTTGCGGAGCCGCTGATGCGCCAGGGCGCAAAGGCGTTATTCCTCAAGGGTCAAGATGTAGAGGCTGAATTGACCGAAGCCGCTAAATATTGGAATATTCAGCCGCAGCTCCACCAAAGCCGCACCGGCGACGGTTGGATCGTCGAGCTGACTTCAGTTGAACGGCGCGGGTGAGGCGTTCAGGGGTTGAGTGGGGAATTTCGATGACCGTGATTGACGAGCCGCAGCAAGAACAGACGTCCGAAGTGCCCCATGGGCACCCGCGCATTCTCGCGCTGGCCAATCAGAAGGGCGGTGTGGGAAAAACAACCACAGCGATCAACCTCGGCACCGCGCTCGCGGCGATCGGCGAGCGTGTCCTGATCGTCGATCTCGATCCCCAGGGCAACGCCTCGACCGGCCTCGGCATCGATCGCCGCAACCGCTCCTGCTCGACCTATGACGTCCTCATCGGTGAAGCTCCGCTGCGTGAAGCCGTGGTGTCGACCGCGGTGCCGCGGTTGCACATCGCGCCCTCGACCATGGATCTCTCCGGCCTCGAGCTCGAGCTAGGCACCACGCCCGGCCGCGCCTTCAAGCTGCGCGATGCGATCGGCGCCCTCAACAACAACGTCTCGCCGGATGCCGACTACACCTATGTGCTGATCGACTGCCCGCCCTCGCTGAACCTGCTCACGGTCAACGCGATGGCGGCATCCGACGCGATCCTGGTGCCGCTGCAGTGCGAGTTCTTCGCGCTCGAAGGTTTGTCGCAATTGCTGCAGACGGTGGAGCAGGTGCGCTCGACGCTGAATCCGAACCTGTCGATCCACGGCATCGTGCTGACCATGTTCGACTCGCGCAACAATTTGTCGAATCAGGTCGTCGCCGACGTCCGCCAGTTCATGGGCGAGAAGGTCTACAAGACCATGATCCCGCGCAACGTGCGCATCTCGGAAGCGCCGTCCTATGGCAAGCCGGTGCTGGTCTACGATCTCAAATGCGTCGGCAGCGAAGCGTATTTGCGGCTCGCCACCGAAGTGATCCAGCGCGAGCGCGAGCTGCGCGTCACGCATTGACGGTGCCGTAGGGCGGGTTAGCGCAGCGTAACCCGCCGATCTCTCGCCGCGAACAAACCTGTGGCGGATTACGCTTCGCTAATCCGCCCTACGATTCGAAATTCAGTTCTGGAGTGCTGCACCGTGAATCCAAGGGAGCTGGCGATGGCCGATGAAGCGCGTTCGCGACTGGGCCGGGGTCTTGCAAGTCTGATCGGTGATGTCGGCGGTGAGGCCCAGCATGTCGATCGTCCGCGTGCGCAGCGCAAGGTGCCGATCGAGTTCATCAAGGCCAACCCGCGCAATCCGCGCCGCACCTTTTTGGATACGGAGCTTAGAGAGCTCAGCGAGTCCATCAAGCAGCACGGCGTGATCCAGCCGATCGTGGTGCGCCCGGTGAAGGGCGCGCAGGACCGTTTCGAGATCATCGCCGGCGAACGGCGCTGGCGCGCCTCGCAGATGGCCGGCCTGCACGAAGTGCCGATCGTCCCGGTCGACATCAGCGACAGCGACGCGCTGGAGTTCGCGATCGTCGAGAACGTGCAGCGCGAAGACTTGAATCCGATGGAGGAGGCGCAGGGCTATCACGCGCTCGCCAACGAGTTCAAACGCAGCCAGGAGGACATCGCCAAGGTCGTCGGCAAGAGCCGCAGCCACGTCGCCAACATGATGCGCCTGACCAAGCTGCCGGCCGAGGTGCAGGCCCTCATCGCGACCGGCGAGCTGACGGCGGGTCACGCCCGCGCACTGATCGGCGTGCCGGATCCGCTCGCCGCCGCCAAGCGCATCGTCGAGGAAGGTCTCAACGTCCGCCAGGCCGAGGCGCTCGCGCATGAAGAGGGCGTGCCGGAGCGCAAGCCGCAAAAGGCGCGCAGCACCGGGGCCAAGGAAAAGGACCCCGATACGATCGATCTCGAAAAGCGCGTCAGCGATGCGCTCGGTCTCAAGGTCACCGTCAATCACCGCGACCCCGGGGGCTCGGTGCAGATCAGCTACAGCAATCTCGATCAGCTCGACGAGGTGATGAAGCGTCTGGCCAAGGGCGCGCTGTAGGTTTCACCCACCGAGGTCGTCCCTGCGAACGCAGGGACCCATACCGCGTGATCTCTCGACTAAATCGAGTAGCCGTACCGGACTGCGAGTCTTCGCCAAACTACTCCCTGTGGTTATGGATCCCCGCGTTCGCGGGGATGACAGCGGAGTGTGTGGCGCGCGTCTGTCCCCACATCGTCATTGCCTCGCTGCGTTCGCAATGACGTGGAGAGAGCGGAGGCTTACCCCCGCCGCCTCGCATTCGCGGCGATCGCCATCAGCGTGCGCTGGGCGATGGCGGCGGCGAGGGTGGATTGCTTGCGGGTGTCGAGGGCTGCGGTCGCAAGCTGCTCGATCACGGCGGCGAGCTTTGCCACGCTGAAATTGCGTAGCGCCGTCTCGACCGCGGGCTTTCGTGAAAAATGTAAGCGCGGATAGCCGCCGTCGAGCACGGCGGAGGCAGGCTGGCCGTCGGCGATCGCGAGCGCCGATTTGTGCAGCCAGGCGGCCTGGCGCTGCGCCGCCGAGATGATCACGCCGGGATAGGTGCCGGCGATCATGGCCTTGGCGAACTCGGTCTCGACGACATCAGGACGGCCGGCAAAGGCACCGTCGACGATCGGGTCGAGCTTCAGCTCCGAGGCGTCGGCGACCACGGACATCACGTCGTCCAGCGTGATCTCGCCTTGGCCATGCGCGTAGAGCGTGAGCTTGCGCAGCTCGTTGCGCGAGGCCTGGCGGTCACCGCCGAGGAACGACATCAGCGCCGCGCGGGCGTCCTGCGCGATGCGCAAATTGGCGATACGCAGCTCGTCTTCCATCAGCTTGGCGAGATCACGCTCGGTGTCGGGATAGCAGCCGATCGCCACGGCGGCCTTGGCCTTCTCGCAAGCCTTGCGCAATGGCGATTCCGGGCGCAGCTCGCCGGCCTCGATCACGATGCGGCAATCCTTCACGTTCATTTCGGCCAGCGTGTCGATGCCGCTGGCGAAGCTGCGCGAGCCTGCGCGGATGCGGATGGCGCGGCGGCCGCCGAACAGCGGCACGGTCATGGCTTCGTCGACGAGGCGGGACGGCTCGGCGGAGAGCTCATCGCCATCGAGCTTGACCAGTGAGAAGGGATCGTTGGGATCGTCGACGGCCGAGGCGATCAGCGCATCCGCGCGCTCGCGCACGAGGCCGGCGTCGGGGCCGTAGAGCAGGATGATCGGACGGCCCGCATCGGGGCGGGCGAGGAAGCTGTCGATCTCTTTTCCACGCAGCGCGACCATGGCCTAGATCGTCATTCCGGTGCGCGCGAAGCGCGAACTACGGTGCGCATTGCGCACCTGAGAATCCAGAGATTGTTGATCGAGATTCCGGGTTCACGCTGTGCGTGCCCCGGAATGACGGGAGTGAGTTCAAGTGCCCGCGGTGAAGAACGAGGCGAGCCGGGTCGTGATGTTCTCGGCGATCTCGTTGGCGGCGCGGTCCTCTGCGTCGCGCACGGCGCGGGTGCGCGAGAAGCGCTGATAGGACCCCGGCATGTCGTAGGACACGCGTGAGAAAGTCGAGCCGGTCATGACGGACTTGCCGGTCGCAACTTCGACCAGATTGTACTGGGCGTCGATGCCGAGATTTTCGCTGGTCGGCAGTCCCGTCGTGGCGCTGACGATCAGCGAGGAACGGCTGGTGGTGAAGCGGATGTCCAGCTTGTGGGTCGGCGGCATGCCCGTCGCGCTGCCGTAGAGCTTGAAGGCCAGCGCGTTGCGGATTTCGACGCCGACGCGGGCCTCGCGGGAGGCATTGGGCTTGCTGATCGGGGGCAGCTCGACGCCCATCAGTTTCTCGCGCAGGCCGGGGGTGCCGTCGCTCCGCTCGGCATACATCGGCTGGAAGCAGCCGGCCGTCAACGCGGCCAAGGCGGCGACCGCCAGCAAGCGGGCTGCGATGCGGATCCTAGCCGACAACATTTACGATCCTCTTGGGGACGATGATCACCTTGCGGACGGGCTTGCCGTCCAGGGTCAGCTTTACCGCATCGAGGGCCAAAACGGCAGCCTCGATTTCCGGATTCTCGGCCGTTGTTGCAACTGTGACCTCACCCCGCTTCTTGCCGTTGACCTGAACCACCAGGGTCACGCTGTCTTCAACCAGCAAATCGCGTTCGATTTGGGGCCAATTGGCCTCGGAAACCAGCCCCTTCTGGCCCAGAACCTGCCAGCACTCCTCGGCGAGGTGGGGCATCATCGGGGAGAACAGCTGGACCAGGATCTGGCCGGCCTCCCGGATCGCCCAAGCCAAATCGGGAGCCAGGCCGGCCGCCGGCTGGCCGGGGCGCTGCAGGATTTCCGAGAAGGTATTGGCGAACTCGCGGATATGGGCGAGGCAGACATTGAAGTGCAGCCGCTCGACGCCTGACGTGACCTTGTCCAGCGCGCCATGGGCGGCCTTGCGCAAGGCGGTCGCGTCGGGGCCGAAGCTGGCCGGCCGGGCCGCCAGCGCGTCCTTGCCGGACTCGACGGAATCGTTCACCAGCCGCCACAGCCGCTGCACGAAGCGCGAGGCGCCCTGGACGCGCTCATCGCTCCAGATCACGTCGCGGTCGGGCGGGGAGTCCGACAGCATGAACCAGCGGGCGACGTCGGCGCCGTAGGTTTCGATGATGTCGTCGGGGTCGACCGTATTCTTCTTCGACTTCGACATCTTCTCGATCGGGCCGATCGTGACCGACTCGCCGGTGCTGAGCAGCGTGGCGCGGCGGTCGTTGCCGGCGCCTTCAACCTTCACTTCGGCCGGCTGCGCCCAGCTGCCGTCGGCCTTCTGGTAGGTCTCGTGCACCACCATGCCCTGCGTGAACATGCCGGCGAATGGCTCGTCCAGCGCAAGGTGGCCGGTTGCCTTCATGGCGCGGGTGAAGAAGCGGCTATAGAGCAGATGCAGGATCGCGTGCTCGACGCCGCCGATATACTGGTCGACCGGCAGCATCCGGTTGGCCACGTTGGGCGTCGTCGGCGCGTTCTCGTTCCAGGGATCGGTGAAGCGCGCGAAATACCAGGACGAATCCACGAAAGTGTCCATGGTGTCGGTTTCGCGGCTCGCCTTGCCGCCGCATTTCGGGCAGGTCACGTGCTTCCAGGTCGGGTGATGGTCGAGCGCGTTGCCCGGCTTGTCGAAGCTCACATCCTCCGGCAGCACCACGGGCAGGTCGGCGTCCGGCACCGGCACCACATCACATGTCGGGCAATGGATGACGGGAATCGGGCAGCCCCAATAGCGCTGACGTGAGATGCCCCAGTCGCGCAGGCGGAAATTGACCTGCCGCTCGCCGACCGGCGCGTTGCCGCGCAGCTCGGTTTCCAGGCGCTTTGCGACCTCGTCCTTGGCCTGATCGATGGTCATGCCGTCGAGGAAGCGCGAATTGATCATGCGGCCGTCACCGTCATAGGCGGTGTCGGTGATCACGAATGTCTTCGGGTCCTGGCCTTCCGGGCACACGACGGGCGTGTTGCCGAGATTGTACTTGTTGACGAAATCGAGGTCGCGCTGGTCGTGGGCGGGGCAGCCGAAAATGGCGCCGGTGCCGTATTCCATCAGCACGAAATTGGCGACATAGACCGGCAGCTTCCAGCTCGGGTCGAACGGATGCACCGCGCGGATGCCGGTGTCGAAACCCTGCTTCTCCGCGGTGTCGATGATCGACTGCGCGGTGCCGATCTTCTTGATGTCGGCGATGAATTCCGCGAGCTTCGGGTTCTTCGCGGCTGCTGCCTGCGCCAGCGGATGATCCGCCGAGATCGCCATGAACTTCGCGCCGAACAACGTGTCCGGGCGCGTCGTGAAGATCTTCAGCTCGCTCTCGCCGGCGGGCGTCGTCGCCTGATCCAGCGCGAAACGAATCAGCAGGCCTTCGGAGCGGCCGATCCAGTTGCGCTGCATCAGCCTGACCTTGTCGGGCCAGCGGTCGAGCCCGTCCAGCGCCGACAGCAATTCCTGCGAATACTTCGTGATCTTGAAGACCCACTGGCTCATCTCGCGCTGCTCGACGATCGCACCGGAGCGCCAGCCGCGCCCGTCGATGACCTGCTCGTTGGCGAGCACGGTCATGTCGACCGGATCCCAGTTGAGCTTGCGCTTCTCGCGCTCGGCAAGGCCCGCGGCGAGCATGTCCAGAAACATCTTCTGCTGATGCTTGTAGTAGCTGGGATCGCAGGTCGCGAATTCGCGGCTCCAGTCCAGCGACAGCCCGATCGAGCGGAGCTGCTTCTTCATCGCGGCGATGTTGTCGTAGGTCCAGGCTTTCGGCGCGACCTTGCGCTCGATCGCGGCATTCTCGGCCGGCAGGCCGAAGGCGTCCCAGCCCATCGGGTGCAGCACGTTGAATCCCTTGGCGCGCATGAAGCGGGCCAGCACGTCACCCAGCGTGTAATTCCGGACATGGCCGATATGGATGCGCCCGGACGGGTAGGGGAACATCTCGAGCACATAGTATTTCGGCCGCGAATCGTCGTTTCGGGAGACGAAGATCGCCTGTTCGTCCCAGAGGCGTTGCCAGCGCGGTTCGGCGTCGCGGGCGTTATAGCGTTCGGAGGTCATGGAATCGTTGGGGTTTTCGTGGGTTCGGCCGTCTCAAGACGGCGGACTAGGCCATAGAAGTCCTCAAGGGGTCAATGGGTTGCCGCGATCTGGAACCATGACCGTCGCCTCCGCATAACTACGAGGATCGGTGTTGGCGTGTGATTAAGGGCTCGATGCCAATTTGCGGTCCGACAGGACCCCGTGACCGCGATGGATTCAAGCTTCGACGATCCCGACTACGACTATGCCGCCTCCATCGCCGGACGGGCGATGCGCAGCATGGCCGAACAGCGGATTGCGCCGACGCCGGCTAATTTTGCGGTGTGGTATCAGTATTTCGCGGGCAGCCACGACGATTTGCGCAACGCGATCGACCTGTTGATCGACCACAACCGTCCCTTCGACGCCCGGACCAATCAGGACCTGTTCGAGACCTACATCGCGCCCCAGGCGAGTGCCGTCGCAGCCGACACGTCCGAGCGGCTGCAGGCCCTCATGAGTGCGGCCAAGGAATTCCTGGCGACCGCGATCGCTGACAACCATTCGCAGATGCAGGTCATCAGCCAGGTGGCGGACCAGGGCAAGGCCGGCGTCGATCCGAAGGCGCTGGTCGCCCAGCTCATGAACGAGCTGGCGCGGGCCGCAACAAGGGCGACGCGGCTGGAAGAGGGTTTTGCGGAAAAGACCCGCGAACTCGACGTGATTCGCGATTCGCTATCGAGGTCCGAGGAGCGCGCCCGGACCGACACGCTGACGGGCCTCGCAAACCGGCGTGCGCTCGACGAATTCCTGCGCAAGGCGCAGACGACCGCAGCATGGGGCGAGCCGCTCAGTGTGCTGCTGCTCGACGTCGATCACTTCAAAGTCTTCAACGACAATTTTGGCCACGGCGTCGGCGACCAGGTGCTGCGCCTGATGGCGAAGGTGCTTCGCGAAAAGGTTCGCGCGCAGGATCTCCCGGCCCGCTACGGCGGCGAGGAGCTGATCGCGGTGCTGCCGGATGCCGATCTTGCCACTTGCACCGAGATCGCCGAGCGGATCAGGCGCGCCATCGCCGAATGCAGGATCACCCGTCGCTCGACCGGCGAGACCCTGCCCAATATCAGCGTGTCGATTGGCGTGGCGCAGTACCGGATGGGCGAAGCGATCACGGACCTGATCGAGCGCTGCGACCGCGCGCTCTATCTCGCCAAGGGCGGCGGCCGCAATCGCGTGGTGACGGAGATCGAGCTCGATCGCGCGGGAGCTGCAGGCTAGCCGCGGACCTCGGAATGAGGCGTCAGCCCGCCATCGCGATCTCGGCCGCGCCGTGGTCGATCACCAGGATGCCGTGCTCGACGACGTTGTTGCGGCCGCGATGTTTTGCCGCGTAGAGCGCGGCGTCGGCGGCTTCGATCAGATCGCCGGGACGCAAGGCCTCGTTGGGCCTGGTCGCGGCAACGCCGATCGAGACCGTGACGATCATGTGGGCTGACGTGATGTGCGGCAGGCAGAGCTTCAGCACGGCCGCACGCACCAGCTCGCCGATTTCGACGGCGCGCGTCACGTCGGTGTTCGGCAGCAACAGGCAGAATTCCTCGCCGCCATAGCGCGCCGCGAAGCCCATGTTGTCGGCGGCAATGCCGGACAGGGATTCGCCGAGGCGGGTCAGGCAGGAATCGCCTTCGAGATGGCCGTAGGTGTCGTTGAACAGCTTGAAATGATCGACGTCGATCATCAGCAGCGCGAGCTCGCTGCCATATTGCTGCGCGCGCATCCATTCGAAGTCGAGCCGGCTCTGGAAACCGCGGCGGTTGGCGAGCCCCGAGAGCATGTCGATCGAGGCCATCACCGTCAGCCTGTCGTTGCTCGCGATCAGCTCGCGCTCGCGCTGGCTCAGCTGCGCGGCCATCGCGTTGAACGCGCGCGCCAGCGGCACGAACTCGGCCGGCAGGCGATTGCGCGCCGCGCGGGCCGAAAGGTCGCCCTCGCCGAGACGCTTGGCCATGTCGACGAGCATCTCGATCGGCTTGATCACGAGTTTCTCGGCAGCGATCAGCGCGCCGAGCAGGACGAACACGACGACGAAAGCGAGCTGGAGATAGGCGGTGCGGATGTCGCGGCTGACCGCTTCGGACACCTTGTCTTCGTCGATGCTTGCGATCAGGCGGGCATTGGTGCCCGCGATGCGGATGTAACTGACCGCGCGGCGGGAGCCGTCGGCGGCAAGGAACGACAGCGCACCCTCGTCCTGGTCGGACCGCAGCGCGCGATCGGCGATCGCGGACATCAGCGGCAAATTGTCGAGGGGGCGGCCGACCGCGCTGTGCTGATCGGCGGGGGCGGCGAGCACGGTGCCTGCGCTGTCGACCAGCACGGCGGTGATGCCGGCGCGGCCGCCCAGATTGCTCATCACCTTCGACATCCAGTCGAGATTGACGGTGGCGAGCACGACGGCATCGGGCACGCCACTGAAGGCGGACACCGGATAGACCGCCATCACGGTCGGCGTCGGTACCGGCCGCGACAGGATGAAATCGCTCAGCACGAAGCGGTGGCTTTCCTGGGCCTGCTGAAAGTAGGGCCGGTCGCTCAGGTCGAGGCCGACATACATGTTGTTGGTGGCGCATTGAATGCGTCCGTCCTGGCCGGCGATCAAGAGCGTGCGGATCCAGGGCAGGTTCGACGGCAGGCTCGCGCGCAGCACGTCGCAGCTCTTGCTGACGCCGCCGGCGGAGGCGCGAATGAAGGCCTCCGATTTCAGGATTGTCTCGACCGACGAGATCACCTCGCGCTGCGCATCGGCGCTGTGTCTCGCGACGGTGGTGAACTCAGTCGTGGCCTGCGCGATCTGCCGCGTACGGGTGTCTTCGAGCGAACGGATGCGCTCCAGCATCAAGGGCGCCACCAGAATCACCGCGAGCAGCGCCAAGCGCGCCCGGATTCCGAGAACCTGCTTGAGTTTCGCTCGTTTGCGGTTGAGACTAATGCTTGCCATCTTCGCTACCCACCCCGCATGCCAAGGTAAAGCGAAGGGTTCAAAAACTCTTTCTTGAACTCGGTAAAATTGGACTTACCTCGGTTAGGACCACGGCCAATCGACCTCATGACAGAAGCCAATACCGCGCCGGTAACCGGCCATTCACCAAACGCGCTCGCCGCGGTCGAGGCCGAGATCGCTCGCGCCTGCAAGGATGCGCGACGCGATCGTGCCTCCGTGACGCTGATCGCGGTGTCCAAGACTTTCGCCGCGGATGCCATTATCCCGATCATCGACGCCGGACAGCGCGTATTTGGCGAGAATCGGGTGCAGGAGGCCAAAAGCAAATGGCCCGCGTTAACGTCTGCTTACCCCGGCATCGCGTTGCACCTGATCGGCCCGCTGCAATCCAACAAGGCGAAAGAGGCGGTTGCGCTGTTCGACGCGATCCATTCGGTCGACCGTCCCAGCATTTGCCAAGCGTTAGCCAAGGAAATCGAATCCCAGAACAAGCACCCCCAGCTCTTCGTCCAGATCAACACCGGCGAGGAGCCGCAGAAGGCCGGCATCCCGCCCGGCGAAGCCGACGCCTTCCTCGCCAGCTGTCGCGACACCTATGGGCTGACGATCTCCGGCCTGATGTGCATCCCGCCGGTCGACGAGCCGCCGGCGGCGCATTTCGCTCTGACCGCCAAGATCGCCGCGCGCAATGGTTTGACGAATCTCTCGATGGGCATGAGCGCGGATTTCGCCAACGCGATCATGCTGGGTGCGACCCATGTGCGCGTGGGCAGTGCGATCTTCGGGCATCGGTAGTTGATGTCGTCCCGGACAAGCGCAGCGAAGCGGAGCGCAGATCCGGGACCCATACCGCGTGATCTCGGATTGGCGAATGGTCTTCGTACCGGCGAGAGTTAGGTAAGCTCCGGTCTTCGCCAAACTCCTCCCTGGGGCTATGGGTCCCGGATCTGCGCTCCGCTTGTCCGGGACGACAGCGGAATTTGCCGCGCCTACACGAACCCCACCGACACCGTCCCCAACACCCCAAAGTCCACCGCCATGTGATCGCCGGACTGGATCGGCAGCGGCGGATGGCAGGTGCCTGTCGTCACGACCTGCCCTGCCCGCAAGGTGATGCCGAGCCCGGAGAGCTCGTTGGCAAGCCAGGCGAGCGCGGCGCGGGGGTCGTCGAGCACGTTCTTGCCGTGACCGATGTAGCGCTCGCCGCGCAGCGTGATCACCGGCCGCTCCTCGACGAGATCCATCGCGCGCCAGTCCGCGGACGCCGCCGGCCCCAGCACGAACAGATGCGCGCAGGCATTGTCGGCGATCAGTTGCGCCTCGCCGGCGCGGGCGAAATCGGCAAAGCGCGAATCCGGAATTTCGATCGCCGGATGGAAACTGTCGACGGCGGCCAGCACCGCCTCGACCGTGTAAGGCGCTGCGCGCGGCGGCAGATCGCGTGCCATGCGGAAGGCGAATTCCGGCTCGCCGACGCGCATCTCGTTGCCCTTCATCGACGCAGTGCCGCCATCGACGATCACGGTGTCGCTCATGATGCGACCGGCCAGGGGTCCCGTGACGTTGATGTGCGTCTGTCCTGAGACGCTGGTGGCCGCGATCTTCCAGCCGAACAGTTTTGCGAACGACTCGGTCTCGAGCGCAGCCTGGATGGCGTAACCCTCAGCGCGGCTCTGTGGCCGCAACCGCGCCTCCAGCGCGTCGAGCTTGGAGCCGTCGCGCCAATGTCGAACGAGCACACGCGAGGCAGCCGCGATCTGATCCCTGTCGAGCATGCATCCTCACCCGATGATGATTTTTGTCTTCGGTCCGAGCCGCCGCAGCAATTGCAACATCGCAGCTTTCGTCATGGAGACGCAGCCCGCGGTCGGGCCGAAATTGTCACGGGCCAGGTGCAAAAATACCGCGCTGCCACGGCCGGCGATCCGTGGCCTCGTATTGTGGTCGATTTCGATGATGAAGTCATAGAGATGGTCGGTGCGCTTCAGCCGGTCACCGCCCTGCCCCTCGCGGAGCCGGATGCCCTGATTGTAGTGGCGGTCTCTGGGATCCTCGCACCAGGCGTCGGCTGCGGTGATGGTCCGGGCCGGCAAGAAGCTCTGCGGCCGGCTGTGGCGGTCGCCCCGCCACCACAACCGTCTGGGATGGAAGCTGCCCCTGGGGGTGCCGCCGTCGCCCTCGCGTTTATTGGCCAGGATGCCGCCCCGCCCCAGCGCGACCGGGATGGTCAGCGACCCCGCCGTCAGCCAGCCTCTGCGCGGATTCCCGGCAGCAGGCTTAACGCGGATCGCGGAAAGTGGGATGGCGCTTCGATTCATGGTGTAACCAACTGAAGCTGCTTTGTTTTTCATGTGAAAATGCAATGTCGAATTCATTACAGGACATTCATCAAAACGCCCTGCTATTCTGAGTTAGAGTGGTTCTGGCTTGTGAATCGGTGACCGCCCACTACTTCAACACGAACAACAATAACAACAGCGACCCCCTAAACTTCCCTCACGGCTGGGTGCAGCATGGATGCGCGCCGAGTCGGACCCCAAAAGGATGACCCCCTATGGCCAATGCCCGCAAGATCCTGATCGTGGATGACGATACCGATCTTCGCGACACGTTGGTGGAGCAATTATCGCTACACGAAGAGTTCGAAGCCTCCGCCGTCGATACCGGCGCCAAGGGTGCGAGCGCCGCCAAGGCCAATGCCCCCGATCTCGTTCTGATGGATGTCGGTCTGCCCGACACCGACGGCCGCGAAGTGGTCCGCTCCCTGCGCAAAGGCGGATTCAAGGCCCCGATCATCATGCTGACCGGGCACGACACCGATTCCGACACGATTTTGGGGCTGGAATCCGGTGCCAACGACTATGTGGCCAAGCCCTTCCGCTTCGCCGTCCTGCTGGCCCGCATCCGCGCCCAGCTCCGCCAGCACGAAGCCAGCGAGGACGCGGTGTTCTCGGTCGGCCCCTATTCCTTCCGGCCCGGCTCCAAGATGCTCACCGCCGCCAATGCGCGCAAGGTGCGGCTCACGGAGAAGGAGACCGCCATCCTGCGCTTCCTCTACCGCGCCGGCCAGATGCCGGTGTCGCGCGAGACCCTGCTCCAGGAGGTCTGGGGCTATAATTCCGGCGTCACCACCCACACGCTGGAAACCCATATCTACCGCCTGCGCCAGAAGATCGAGAAGGACGCCGCCAACCCGGAAATCCTGGTCACGGAAGCCGGTGGCTACAAGCTGGTGCCGTGATACGCTCGAAGGGCGTGCGAATCGTTTTAGATCGCATGCCCTTGAGCCTCGGATCTGAATGTCAATCGACGACGACGTAGCGCTTCTCGAGCGAGTCCCGACACTGCGCCTGTTGGGAGAGGCCTCGTTGCGCATGCTGGCGATCGGCTCCGAGCAGCGCAACTTCGTCCGCGGCGACACCCTGTTCAATCTCGGCGACGACGCCGATGCCGGCTTCGTGGTCCAGCGCGGTGCCTTCCGGGTCGACGACGGCGCCGGCGCCGAGATGATCGCTGGTCCCGGCGCGTTGATCGGCGAGCTCGCGCTGGTCGTGCCGATGAAGCGGCCGTCGAGCGCGATCGCGCTGGAGCACTCCTCCGTCATTCGCGTTGCGCGCAGCCTGTTCCAGCGCGTGCTCGAAAGCGATCCTGCCGCGGCGGTGCGACTGCGCGATGAATTCGCGGTGCGCTCCAGCCAGATCGCGAGCGATATCTTGATGGCGGGCGCGAAGCTGACGTCGTAGGTCTCTCGTCATTCCGGGGCGCGCGCAGCGCGAGCTCGGAATCCATTCATCCACCAACTCTGCTGTTCAATGGATTCCGGGCTCGCGACTTCGTCGCGCCCCGGAATGACGACGGAGGCCTACACCTCCAGCGTCACCGTCACGGGAACATGGTCCGACGGCCGCTCCCAGCTTCGCGCGTCGCGCAGAATCTTGAAATCGCTGACCGCATCCTTCAGCGCGCGCGAGACCCAGATGTGATCGAGCCGGCGGCCGCGGTCGCCGACGGTCCAGTCGGCGGAGCGATAGCTCCACCAGGTGTAGACCTTCTCCGACATCGGAATGCGGTCGCGTGCGACATCGACCCATTCGCCGGCTTCGAGCGCGGCCTTGAGCTTCTCGGTCTCGACAGGCGTATGCGAGACCACCTTCAGGAGCTGCTTGTGCGACCACACGTCGTTCTCGTGCGGGGCGACATTGAGATCGCCGACCAGGATGTGGCGGTCCTCTCCGCGTGGATGCAGCGGCTCGCACGCTTTCATCTCGTCGAGGAAGCGAAGCTTGTGATCGAACTTCTCGTTCAGCGCGGGATCGGGAATGTCGCCGCCGGCGGGGACATAGAAATTATGCAGCACCAGCGGCTTTGCGATGCCCGCCTTTTCGCCGAACGAAACCGAGATGTGACGCGAATCCACCTTGTCGCAGAAGGTGCGGACGTCCTTCGATTCGAACGGAATCTTCGAGACGATGGCGACGCCGTGATAGCCCTTCTGCCCGTTCAGCGCGACGTGCTCATAGCCGAGCCGCTTGAAGCGCTTCAGCGGAAAGGCGTCGTCGATGCACTTGGTTTCCTGCAGGCACAGCACGTCGGGGCGCGCGCTCTTGAGGAATTTCGCGACCAGGTCGATGCGCAGCCGCACCGAATTGATGTTCCAGGTTGTCAGGGAAAAACGCATGAGGGATGCGTCTTAGCAAGCTCCCGTAGGGTGAGCAAAGGCGCAAAGCGCCGTGCCCACCGTCTTTTGGCTGGAAATCCTGGGCAAAGTCTCGTGCCCCGGGCGCAGCGCAGCACGAAGTGATGCGCTGCTGAACCGGGGCCCATCGTGCGGCATCCTGGGTCCCGGCTCCGCGCCGCACCGCTACGCGCTGCGCCCGGGACACGAGACCGTCTATCCCGGCGCGGGGCCGTAATTGGTGAAGTCGATCTTGAACATGCTGGGGTCGAGCTTCTTGCTCGAATCCAGATTGTAGACCGCGATCGTGGTGTCATAGCCCTGCGGGTCGGTGACGGTCCACTGCTTGAGCTGGCCGTCCTTGGCGCCGAACATGAGCAGGAGGCGGCTGGTGCCGACGAGGGCCTGCTTCTCCTCGATGGTGACGCTGACGAAGACGTCGTCGGCGGAGACGCCAACCACATTGGTGTCCTTCATCAGGTCGATGCGGTCGGACAAAAGAAAGCGCAGCGGTGTCTGCGACAACGGGTAGACGTCCTGCGTCGCGAGCTTGCGGTCGCGCACCACCAGCGAGGATCCGTCGGCGACGATGTCGATCGGGCTCGGCGCGTCATATTCGAAGCGCACCTTGCCCGGCTTCTGGATGTAGAAATCGCCCTGGGTCTTGCTGCCGTCGGGCCCTACCTGGACGAAATTTCCGACCAGCGTCGACAGCGACGACAGATAGGCGCTGACCTTGGCCGCCTGCGCCTTCTGGTTGGCATCGAAGGTCTGGAAGATGCTGCTCGGCACGTTGCGGCGCGGATCCGGGATCACCGGATTCGGCGGCGTCTGCGTCGCCCCGGTGACGGCGGGTCCACCGCCGCCGGATTGAGCACCATCACGGCCCTTCGGCGCGGGCTTTGGAACCGGCACGGTCTGCGCGAGCGACGTCGCGGTCACCATCGCGGCAGTGACGAGCAGCACGCCGGCCATGCGCGCGCTCCGCGCGGCGATGGTGGCAGCGAATCGAATGTCCGGATGTCTGATCAACGCGTCGTCCTGTATGGCTGGGCGCCTTTTTAGCGTGATTTCGGGCAAAAGCAGATAACGATTTCGCGTGAAATGATGTGTCGAGGCGGCTGCCTCACATATGGCTGTCTTCTTCCTCGACCAGAATCTCGCGCTTGCCGGCGTGGTTGGCGGGTCCGACGATGCCTTCCAGTTCCATCCGCTCCATCAGCGAGGCCGCGCGGTTGTAACCGATCTGGAGCCGGCGCTGGATGTAGCTGGTCGAGGCCTTGCGGTCGCGTTTGACGATGGCGACGGCCTGTTGGAAAAGATCGCCGCCGCCGTCCGCGCCCATGCCGCTGGCGTCGAACACGGCGCCGCCGTCCTCGTCCTCGGTCGGCTCCTCGGCAGTCACGGCCTCGAGATATTCCGGTTGTCCCTGCGTCTTGAGGTGACGCACCACCTTCTCGACCTCGTCGTCGGAGGCAAAGGGTCCGTGCACGCGGCTGATGCGGCCGCCGCCGGCCATGTAGAGCATGTCGCCCTGGCCGAGCAGCTGCTCGGCGCCCATCTCGCCCAGAATGGTGCGGCTGTCGATCTTCGACGTCACCTGGAAGGCGATGCGGGTCGGGAAGTTGGCCTTGATGGTGCCGGTGATGACGTCCACCGACGGACGCTGCGTCGCCAGGATCACGTGCAGGCCGGCGGCGCGCGCCATCTGCGCGAGGCGCTGCACCGCGCCTTCGATGTCCTTGCCGGCGACCATCATCAGGTCGGCCATTTCGTCGACGATGATGACGATGTAGGGCAGCGGGTCGAGCGAGAGTTTTTCTTCCTCGTAGATCGCCTTGCCGGTCTCCTTGTCGAAGCCGGTATGCACCGTGCGCGTCGGCTCCTCGCCCTTGGCCTTCAGCTCGAGCAGGCGCGTGTTGTAGCCGTCGATGTTGCGCACACCGAGCTTGGCCATGTTCTTGTAGCGCTCTTCCATCTCGCGCACCGCCCATTTCAGCGCGACCACCGCCTTCTTCGGGTCGGTCACGACGGGCGTGAGCAGATGGGGAATGCCGTCATAGACGGAGAGTTCGAGCATCTTCGGATCGACCATGATCAGCCGGCACTGGTCCGGACGCAGCCGGTACACCAGGCTGAGGATCATGGTGTTGATCGCGACCGATTTGCCGGAGCCGGTGGTGCCGGCGATCAGCATGTGCGGCGTGCGCGCGAGATCGATGATGACGGGATCGCCGCCGATGGTCTTGCCGAGGCAGAGCGGCAGCTTCGCAACCGCCTCGGTCGCCTCCTTTGCGATCAGCAGTTCGCGCAGATAGACCTTTTCGCGATGCGCATTGGGCAGCTCGATGCCGATGGCATTGCGGCCGGGCACGACGGCGACGCGCGCCGACAGCGCGCTCATCGAGCGGGCAATGTCGTCGGAAAGCCCGATCACGCGCGATGACTTGATGCCGGGCGCCGGCTCCAGCTCGTACAGCGTGACCACGGGACCGGGGTTGGCCTTCACGATCTCGCCGCGCACGCCGAAATCCTGCAGCACGCCTTCGAGCGAGCGTGAATTGGCTTCCAGCTCGGCCTTGCTGAGCGGCTGGCGATCGCCAGCCTTGGGCGCGGCCAGCACGGACACCGACGGAAGCTCGAATTTGTCGGAGGATTTCTTGGCGGGGGACTTCGGCGAAGCCTTCTTGCGCGGCGCGCGCGCGACGGGCTCCTCCTCTTCCTCCTCCTCGTCTTCCTCTTCCGCGTGCTGATCCTCGTCGTCCTCGTCTTCGGACTGCGGCGAGATCGAGGGCGCGGCGCGGCCGCCACCGAGATTCGGCTCCTGGCGGCTGAACGCCACGGCCTTGGTCTTCGGTCCGCTCGACACCAGCGAACGATAGGCAGCACCACACAGCCAGATCAGCCGTGCCTTGGTGCTCATCAGCGCATGGAATAGCCAGCCCAGCGACACCGAACCGCGATCGCTCTCATCGTCCTCGTCGAGCGGCTTGTCGTCATCCTCGATCTCCGCGAGCTCGTCGTCATGCTCGCGGGCGCCAACACCGCAGGCGATCAGGAAGGTCGCGGCCATCGCGGCGAACAGGATCGTGCCGAGCACGATGCGATAGATCGTGCCGGGGGGCCCGAAAATCACCGCGGGCGCGCGCACCAGCGCATCGCCGACCACGCCGCCGAGACCGGTCGGCAGCGGCCATGCGCCGCCATGCGGCCAGCAGCTGACGAAGCCCGCCGCGATCACCGTGCAGAGAATCCAGGAGCCGAGCCGCAGCGCCTCACGGTCGAACGGGCGATGGGTCATCATGCGCCAGCCCCAGACCGCGACGGTCAGGACCAGCATGATCGCGCCAAGTCCGAGGATCTGCATCGCAAGATCGGCGCCGATCGCGCCGGCGTAACCGAGGATGTTGCGGATCGGCCTCGAGGTCGCGTGGCTCAGGCTGGGATCCTGCACCGACCAGGTCATCAGCGCCGCCGTGGCGACACCGGACAGTGCGATCAGGCCGAGGCCGGTGAGCTCGCGCATGCGGCGCGCGAGGCCCTCTCGGATCGATGGCGGCAGATGGCCGACCAGTGGAATGACACGTTCGATTGCCGACATGCTCATGGGCCCCGCCTAACCCAGAGTTTCGACCAGGCGATGCAGCGCCTGCGCCGTGGTCTCGCCGTCCTGCACCAGCGCAAGGCGAATGTAGCCCGCGCCGGGATTGGATCCGTCAGGCTGCTGCCGCGCCAGGAAGCTGCCGGGCACCACGCGCACGCCGGCTTCCCTAAAGAGTTTCAGACACACCGACACGTCGTCGCCGATCCCTGACGTGTTGAGCCAGACGCAGAAGCCGGCGGCGGGCCGGCGATAACCGTAGCGATTGCCGATGATCTGGTCGGCGAGATCGAACTTGATCCGATAGAGCCTGCGGTTCTCCTCGACATGCGCTTCGTCGCCATAGGCAAAGGTCGCGACGTGCTGCAGCGGCACCGGCACCTGCGGGGCAGCGATGTTGCGCAGCTCCAGGAACATGCCGATGAATCTCTTGTCGCCGGCGGCGAAGCCGACGCGCAGGCCGGGCAGGTTCGAGCGCTTCGACAGCGACTGGAACGCGGCCACGCGGGTGAAATCCGCGCCCGCGCATTCGAGCGCGCTGCCCGGAGCTTCGCGGGTGTAGATCTCCGAGTAGCATTCGTCGCTGAGGATCATGAAGCCATAGCGATCGGCGAGGCCCTTCAGGCGCGTGAAGTAGTCGCGCGAGGCGACCGAGCCCTGCGGATTGGCGGGCGAAGCCAGATAGAACGCCACGGTGCGCGCCAGCGTCGCCTCGTCGATGGCGTCGAGATCGGGCAGGAAGCCGTTCTCGACGGTGGTCGGCAGATGGACTGGCTCGCAGGCGGCAGCCAGGGCGCCGGCGCCATAGACCGGATAGAACGGGTTCGGCATCAGGATGGCGGGCGTGCCGGGACGCGGGCCGACATAGCGCTTTGCCGCGATGGCGGCGAGGAACAGGCCCTCGCGACTGCCATTGAGGGCGAGAATCTCGCTTTTGGGGTCGAGCGGCCGCGGCAGCCTGAATCGCGACGACAGCCAGGTGCTTGCGGCCTGGCGGAACGGGTCGGTGCCCTGGTTCATCGGGTAGCGGCCGAAATCGGCGATATGCTTGGCCAGCACCGGGCCGACGAAATCGGGCACGGGATGCTGCGGTTCGCCGACGGCGAGCGAAATCAAGGGCTTGCCGGGCTGATGCGGCGCCAGCAGCTCGTTCAGCCGGACGAAGGGCGAGCGTTCGGTATCGGAGCTTCCACCGGCCTGCGGCGCGCGGGATGAAGCGGTCATGACCATTCTGGGCGCCAGTACTCTTGGAACAGCCGGTCGCAGCACGGCGCCGGCGGGAAGCGGTTCAGTTCACCATAGATAGGGCGAGGTTAAGACGCGATTAACCATCGGCTTTCCGCGCCATCAAGAGTCATTTCCGTGACCCGGATCGCAGGGCCGGCCTGTCCCGTGCGGGGGTTATGCCTGGGCTCACCTCTCCCGCTTGCTGGCGCGATCGGCGCTCAGTGTCCCGGCAGCTTCTCGAACGTCTTCATGCCCGCCGGGATCGCGTGGAACTCCTGGCTGTCGCAGGTATAGATCGCCATCTGGGGATGGAACTGGGTCGGATCGTCCAACGTGCCGACCTTGAGGATCGCAGCGGGCAGGCCCGGGACCTTGGTCACCAGATGGGTGCCGCACTCGGCGCAGAATTCGCGCGTGACGGCGCGTTCGAGGTCCTTGCGGGTAAACTGCTTGGGCTGACCCTTGGTGTAGTTGAAGCCGGCCGCCGGCATCGCGATGAAGGTGTTGGGCGCGCCGCCCGAGATGTACTGGCACTCGCGGCAATGACACTGGGCCTGCATCATCGCCTCGCCTTCGGCCTTGTAGCGCACTTCGCCGCAATAACATCCGCCTTCCAAACGCATGACGACCTCCCGATTATCGTTTCTTGTGGTCGATATTTCTGCGCCGGCGGTGCGGAATGGCAATCCCTTTCTTCACGTCCCGATCAAAAGAAAGGGGCTCCAGCTTGCGCTGGAGCCCCTCAACGGTCAGGGCATTGCCGGGTATGTGCCCGAACCGTAGTTGTGGACGCGGTCTCCGAGGAGACCGCGGCCGGGAGGAGTTACATGTTGTAGGCGCGCTCGGTGTGCTCGGTGATGTCGAGGCCTTCACGCTCGCTCTCGACATTGGTGCGCAGACCGACGATCACGTCGACGACCTTGTAGAGGATCGCCGAGCCGACGCCCGACCACACCAGCGTGGTGCCGACGCCCCAGATCTGGGACATCATCTGCGCCGCGAAGTCGTAATCGGCGACCTTCGGCGGGATCGCGGTGTAGTCGATGATGCCGGCGCCGCCGAGGGCGGGGTTGACGAGAATGCCGGTGCCGAGGGCGCCGACGATGCCGCCGACGCAGTGCACGCCGAACACATCGAGAGAGTCGTCATAGCCGAGCGCGTTCTTCACGACGGTGCAGAAGAACAGGCAGACCACGCCGACGATGAGGCCGAGGACGATTGCGCCCATCACGCCGGAGAAGCCGGCGGCGGGGGTGACGGCCACGAGACCCGCGACAGCGCCGGAGATGACGCCGAGTACCGAGGGATGACCCTTGATGATCCACTCCGCGAACATCCACGACAGCGCGGCGGCTGCGGTGGCGACGAAGGAGTTGGTCATGGCAAGCGCAGCGCCGCCGTTGGCTTCGAGGTTGGAGCCGGCGTTGAAGCCGAACCAGCCTACCCAGAGCAGCGAGGCGCCGATCATCGACATGGTCAGCGAGTGCGGAGCCATCAGCTCCTTGCCGTAACCGACGCGCTTGCCGATCAGGAGAGCGCCGACGAGGCCCGCGATGCCGGCGTTGATGTGCACCACGGTGCCGCCAGCGAAGTCGATCGCGCCCTTCTTGAAGATCCAGCCGGCGTCGGCGTTGATCTCGTCGAGCTTGGCCTGGGCTGCGGTCTTCGCCGCCGCGTCAGTGGCTGCGGCAAGAGCCTTGGCAGCGTCCTGGATCATGTCCGGGCCCGGCCAGTACCAGACCATGTGCGCGATCGGGAAGTAGATCAGCGTGACCCAGAGCGGGATGAACAGTGCGATTGCCGAGAACTTCATGCGCTCGGCGAAAGCGCCGACGATGAGGGCGGGCGTGATCGCCGCGAAGGTCATCTGGAAGCACATGTAGATGAGCTCCGAGATGTTGGCGTCGACCGAGAAGGTCGCGGCCTTCGAGTCGGTGGTGACGCCCATCATGAAGGCCTTGGAGAAGCCGCCGATGAAGTCGGAGCCGCCGGTGAAGGCGAGGCTGTAGCCGTACACGGCCCAGATCACGGTGACGATGCAGACGGTGTAGAACACCTGCATCAACACCGAGAGCATGTTCTTGGAACGGACGAGGCCGCCGTAGAACAGCGCGAGGCCGGGGATCGTCATCAACAGCACCAGCACTGTCGATGTCAGCATCCAGGCGTTGTCTCCCTTGTTGACCGTTGGCTCGGCATAGGCTGCGGTCGCAGCGAACAGGCCGACTGCGAGAGCCGCCAATCCCGCGCCATAGGGACGCTTGAACGTCATATTATTTACTCCTGATTGGATAAGGTTGAGCGCGAAATCAAAGGGCCGCGGCATCGGCCTCGCCGGTGCGGATGCGCACCGCGTGGTCGAGGTTGATGACGAAGATCTTGCCGTCGCCGATCTGTCCGGTCTTGGCGGCGGACGTGATGGCGTCGATGGTCTTGTCGACCTGGTCGGAGGCGACAGCGACCTCGATCTTGATCTTGGGCAGAAAGCTCACGGCATATTCGGCGCCGCGATAGATTTCCGTATGGCCCTTTTGGCGGCCATACCCCTTGACTTCCGTCACCGTGAGACCGTGAACGCCGATGGCGGTCAGGGCGTCACGGACTTCTTCCAGCTTGAATGGCTTGATAATCGCCATAACAATTTTCATGGGTCCTATCCCCGCTTGGGCCCGGTCCGGACATGGCCGGGCGTTCTCGACTGGTTCGCCACGAGGGAGAAGTTCACTACGCGGGCACAGCCAGGACCCTTAGAATCAAATGCCGTGCCAGATCAGGCGCGTTGCCTAACGGACTATGAAGACGGGGGTTTTCGCGTTTGGCGGGTATTGCGGTGCGGTGCGCTATTCCGTCGCGCTCAAAACGTGGTCATGCCTGCTCAAAACGTGAGCAAGACAGGCTGCCGACACAATGTTGCTCATGTGTCGAGCAGCCGGAAGGTAATTACGTAGCGTTGAAGCTTATTGCAGCGCTTCGCCGTGCTGCGAAATATCCAGCCCCTCGAGCTCGTGCTCACGGGATACGCGCAGGGGCACGAACAGGCCGACCAGCTTGAGCAGGATGAAGCTCACGCCCGCCGACCAGACGAAGGTGACGGCGACGCCGTAGAACTGGATCAGCAGCTGCTGCGGGTGGCCCTCGACCAGGCCGGCAGTGCCGCCGATGGCGCTGGTCGCGAACACGCCGGCGAGCAGGGTCCCGGTCAGCCCGCCGATGCCGTGGACCCCGAACACGTCGAGCGAATCGTCATAGTCGAAGCGGTGCTTCAGCCAGGTGCAGGCCCAATAGCAAACCGCGCCGGCGGTGATGCCGATGACGATGCCGTGCCAGGGCGCCACGAAGCCGGAGGCCGGCGTGATGGTGCCGAGCCCCGCCACCGCGCCGGAGATCATGCCGAGCACGGAGGGCTTGCGCCGCGTCGACCATTCGATCGCGCCCCAGGTCAATGCGCCGGAGCAGGCCGCCAGATGCGTCGCGATGATCGCCATCACCGCGCGCGAATTGGCCGCGCCCGCCGAGCCGCCGTTGAAGCCGAACCAGCCGACCCACAACAGGCCGGTGCCCATCACCGCGAGCGACAGATCGAACGGCGACAGATTTTCGGTGCCGTAGCCGTGACGTCGCCCCATCACCTTTGCCGCAACGAGGCCGCCGGTGCCGGCCGACAAATGCACCACGAGACCGCCGGCGAAATCCAGCACGCCCATGCTGTTGAGGAAGCCGCCGCCCCACACCCAATGCGCCAGCGGAATGTAGACGAAGATGAACCAGGCGACGGAGAACAGGAGGTAGGCGGAAAACCGCATCCGGTCGGCGACCGAGCCCGCCACCAGCGCCACGGTGATGATGGCAAACGTCATCTGGTACAGCATGAACAGGGCTTCCGGGATGGTCTTCGCCGCCGGGTTGACGCTGTCCATGGTCATGCCGGCGAGAAACCAGCGATCGAGCGTGCCGATCCAGGGGCCGTCGCCGACGAAGCAGAGCGAATAGCCGAACGCGACCCAGAGGATGGAGATCATGGTCACGGCGGCCAGGCTCTGCGCCATGGTGGCGAGCACGTTCTTCTTGCGCACCATGCCGGAGTAGAACAGCGCGAGGCCCGGGATCGTCATCATCAGCACCAGGGCGGTGGCGACGATCATCCAGGCGGTGTCGGCGGTGCTGATCTCGGAAGTGGCGGCGCGCGCCGGCGACATGACGATGGACATAAGTCCGATTGGCGCAGCCATGGCAGCTGCGCGGCGCAACAATCCCGCCATATCGTTTCCCCCGGCATCAATTGGCGTCGCACACTCGGCGTCGTTGCCCGGTGCGATCGTTAGATCAGTATTGTTAGAGCGCGTCGCTGTCGGTTTCGCCGGTGCGGATGCGCAGCGCGTGGTCGATCGGCGTGACGAAGATCTTGCCGTCGCCGATCTGCCCGGTGCGCGCGGAGGCGGTGATCACTCCGACGGCCTTGTCGGCGATGTCGGAGGCGACCGCGATCTCGATGCGCAGCTTGGGCAGGAAGTTCACGACATATTCGGCGCCGCGATAGATTTCGGTATGGCCCTTCTGGCGGCCGTAACCCTTCACCTCAGTCACGGTCATGCCGTGAACGCCGATCGCCGTCAGGGCCTGGCGGACCTCGTCGAGCTTGAAGGGTTTGATGATCGCGACGACGAGTTTCATGGTCAGGCCTATTCCCCGGGATGCGCCGCGCCGCATGTCCCCGGCGCTGCGTCAATCTGGCATCTTTCCGGGCAAATGGCATAAAAAAGTTGCAGATTGAAGCGGAAAAACGTTTGGCCAAGGGTGGCCATGTGAATGGCCGCCTCTGTACAGGGCAGCCGTTCATCCTTCACAATGCATTTTTGGCATGGATGAGGTGAACCCGCGCCTGCCAAACGGTACATAAGTATTTTGAGGGGACGCTTCATGGCGAGTTGGTTCTACGCATCCGAGGGCAAGCAGCAGGGGCCCTTTCCGGAAGGGCAATTCCGCGACCTCGTCGCCCAGGGCGTCGTGCGCCCGGATACGCTGGTGTGGACCGAAGGCATGGCCGGCTGGCAGAAGGCTGGCGAAATCCCCGGCCTGGTCGGAGGCGGCGGCGCGCCGCCGATGATTCCGGCGGGCGGACCGCCGATGATGGGCTCCGGTGGTTATGCTGGCGGCGGCGGCGCCGCGGGATCGCTGGCGGTCGATTTCGGCATCCTCGAGTTCACCTGGCGCACGCTCGTGCTCGTGATCGGCTCGTGCTTCATCATTCCGGTGCCGTGGCTGTTCGTCTGGTACATGAACTGGATCGTGCCCTGCGTGAAGGTCCCCGGCCGGCCCAATCTCAGCTTCACCGGCAGCGCGATGACGCTGGTGCCGTGGTTCTTCGGCTTCATCGTTCTCGCCATCGCGATCGGCTTCGTCGGCAGCCAGATTCTGAGCAATCTGCTCTTCATCGTCCAGATCGTGCTCTACTGGCTCCTGATCAAATGGATGATCGCAAACCTCGCTTCCAACGGGCAGCCGCTGGGCCTCAGCTTCACCGGTACGGTGTGGGCCTATGTCGGCTGGAATCTGCTGTTCGCGATTTCCATCATCACCATCATCGGCTGGGCCTGGGTCGCCGCAGCCCAGATGCGCTGGTTCTGCCGCAGCATCGAGGGCACGCGGCGCGAGATCGTGTTCAAGGGCTCTGGTCTCGACATTCTCTGGCGCGGCATCGTCGCTGCCATCCTGTGCAGCCTGATCATTCCCATTCCGTGGGTCTATCGCTGGATCATGAACTGGTTCGCGTCGCAGACCGTTCTCGCGCCGCGGGGGTCGCAGGCGGCCATGTGACGGCTGGCGGCTTTCGGTAGCGAGCAGACGAGATGTCGAATCGAATCTGGTTTCACGCCGCCGAGGGCCAGCAGAAGGGGCCGTTTCCGGAGGCCCAGTTTCGCGATCTGATCGCACAGGGAATCGTGCGGTCAGACACGCTGGTCTGGAGCGAAGGGATGGCCGGCTGGCAAAAGGCCGGCGCCGTTCCCGGTCTCCTGCCCGGCGCCCCACCGGCGCTGGCTTCGGGCGGCGACGCGCGAGGCCCGCTGTCGGTGGACTTGCCGCTGTGGTCGTTCCTGGGATGGTGCATCCTGCTAGTGGTCGGCAACGCTCTCGTTGTTCCGGCGCCCTGGACCGCCACCGGCTACTACCGCTGGCTGTTCCCGCGCATCCACGTTCCGCAGCGACCGAATATCAGCTTCACGGGCCAGGTCGGCGATATCTGGTACGTCTTCATCGCGCTGGCGCTGGCGGGCTATGCAGGTCTCGTCGACGACCTGCTTCAGCTTGCCTCGATTCCGCTCCAGGCCTTCCTGTCCTGGATGGTCATGCGCTGGGTTGTCGCCAATGTCAGCTCGAACGGTCAGCCGATTCCGATGACGTTCAACGGCAGCCCCTGGGCCTTCATCGGCTGGCAGCTCCTGATGTTTGTCGCCATGTTCACGATCATCGGCTGGGCCTGGGTCATGGCCGCATGGATGCGCTGGATTTGCCGCAACATCGAGGGAACACGGCGCGAGATGATCTTCGTCGGCACCGGCCTGCAACTGCTCTGGCGAACCCTGGCATTCGCTTTCGGGTGCCTTCTGATCATCCCGATTCCGTGGCTGCTGCGCTGGTACTTCACCTGGACCATGACGCAATTCGAGCTCGTCGAGCGGCCGGCAACGACCTAAGACTTGCGCTCGCGCACGGAGCCTTCCTGCGCGACGGAGGCGATCAGCGTGCCGTCTGGCTTGAAGATGGAGCCGCGCGTGAGGCCGCGGCCGCCGCGCGCGCTCGGCGAATCCTGGACGTAGAGCAGCCATTCGTCGGCGCGGAACGGGCGGTGAAACCACATCGCGTGGTCGAGGCTTGCGGGCATCATGCGCTTGTCGAACAGCGTACGGCCATAGCGCGCCATGATCGCATCCAGCAGCGAGAAGTCCGAGGCATAGGCGAGCGCGCACATGTGCAGCGCCGGGTCATCCGGCAGCGTGGCCGCGGTCTTGATCCAGACATGGATGCGGCCGTCGTCGATCTTCTGGCCGAAATAGCGGCCGAGCTCGACGGGACGCAGCTCGATCGGCCGGTCGGATTCGTAGTAGCGGCGGATGAACTCCGGCATCTCCTTGAACATCGGCTGCTTCGCCACCTCCTCCGCCGTGAGCTTCTCCGGCGGCGGCACATCGGGCATCGTGTCCTGGTGATCGAACGCGCTTTCTTCCTCGGTGTGGAACGAAACCATGATCGAGAAGATCGCATTGCCGTGCTGGATCGCGGTGACGCGGCGGGTCGAATAGCTCTTGCCGTCGCGCAGGCGCTCGACCTGGTAGATGATCGGGATCTGCGGATCGCCCGGCAGAATGAAATAGCAATGCAGGGAATGCGGCAGCCGGCCCTCGACGGTGCGGCAGGCCGCGACCATTGCCTGCCCGATCACCTGGCCGCCGAACACGCGCTGCCAGCTCGTCTTCGGGCTGTTGCCCCGGAACAGGTTCACCTCGAGCTGTTCGAGGTCGAGGATCGCAATGAGGTCGATCAGGCCCTTGGACATGATGGTACTTTCGATTGTCTGGTCATTCCGGGGCATCGCACCAGCGATGAACCCGGAATGGCGGGAACGAGGCCGTTCCGCCCTTGTTTCACCGCACTGTTTCGCCCAGCTCAAGTCTGCTAGCAAGACCAGGATTTGACCGGGAATTTGGGTATGTCGGTACAGGGTAGCATTGTCATCGGCGGCGGCGCGTTTGCCGGCCTCGCACTGGCCTTGGCGTTACGCCAGGGGCTAGGCCCCGAGATTCCCGTCATCGTCGCCGATCCCGCGCTGAGCACGCGGCCGAGCCAGGACCCCCGCGCCACCGCGATCGTGGCGGCCTGCCGCCGCCTGTTCGAGGCGATCGGCGCCTGGGACGACGTCAGGGCCGAGGCGCAGCCGATCCTCGACATGGTCGTCACGGATTCCAAGCTGGAGGACGCCACCCGCCCGGTGTTCCTCAACTTCGCCGGCGATGTCGCGCCGGGCGAGCCGTTTGCGCATATGGTCGAGAACCGCCGCCTGATCGACGCGCTGACGGCGCGCGCCGAGGCCGAAGGCATCGATCTGCGCGCCACCACCGTGGCGTCCTATGACGCTCGCCCCGAAGGCATCGACGTGACGCTCGGCGACGGCAGCGTGATCGCCGCCAGTCTCCTGGTCGCCGCGGACGGCGCGCGGTCGAAATTGCGCGAGCGTGCGGGCATTCCGACCCATGGCTGGGAGTATGACCAAGCCGGCATTGTCGTCACCGTCGGCCATGAGCGCGATCACGAGGGCCGCGCCGAAGAGCACTTCCTGCCGGCAGGTCCCTTCGCGATCCTGCCCCTCTCGGGCAAGCGCTCCTCGTTGGTGTGGACGGAGCGCAGGGCCGAAGCCGCGCGCATCGTTGCGCTCAGCGATGAGGAATTTCACGCCGAGCTCGAACAGCGTTTTGGCCTGCATCTCGGCGAGGTCAAGGCGCTCGACAAGCCGCGCGCGTTCCCGCTGTCTTATTTCGTCGCGCGCTCCTTCATTGCCACCCGCCTCGCGCTGGTCGGCGATGCCGCCCATGTCATCCACCCCATCGCGGGCCAGGGCCTCAACATGGGCCTGAAGGACGTCGCCGCGCTGGCCGAAGTCGTCGTCGATGCCGCGCGGCTCGGCATGGATCTCGGCGGGGCCGACGTGCTCGAGCGCTACCAGCGCTGGCGCCGCTTCGACACCATGGCAATGGGCGTTGCCACCAACTCGCTGAACTTCCTGTTCTCGAACCAGTCGACCCTGCTGCGCACCGTCCGCGACATCGGCCTCGGCCTCGTCGACCGCGCTCCCCCGCTGAAGAACCTCTTCATCCGCCAGGCCGCCGGCCTCACGGGCGAGGTGCCAAGGTTGCTGAAGGGCGAGGCGTTGTAGGACGGGCGCCGGCGCGACACCCTCCGCTGTCGTCCCGGACAAGCGCGCCTTAAGCGCGCGCCGATCCGGGACCCATACGCCGCAGCAAGAGTTTGGCGACGACTCGGAGTTACCAGCTCGGCCTACAACCACTTGCTGTGGTTATGGATCCCTGCGTTCGCAGGGACGACACTGAGCTTGTAGAGCGACCATCGCGCTCCATCCTCAATCGATCTTGCGCGCTTCTTCCGGCAGCATGATCGGGATGCCGTCGCGGATCGGATAGGCGAGCTTGGCGCTGCGCGAAATCAGCTCCTGCTTTGCGGCATCGAACTCCAGCGGCCCCTTGGTCAGCGGGCAGACCAGAATCTCCAGCAGCTTGGGATCGACGGTGTTTTCGGGGCGTTCGGTTGGCGTGTTCATCGGGGTCTCCGGCGGTCGGCTTCCTCTAGCACAGAAATTCGTGTCCGCCCATTGCGGGCTCACGCGGAGACCATCGCGAAGATCTCGTCGAGCAGCGCCTGCAGCCGCGCTGCGGGCACCGGAGCGCCCGACAGGGCGAAGCCGAGGAATGTCCAGTACAGGATCTGGGCTCGCGCCTGTGCGGTCGCCGGCGCGAGCCCGCGCTTTCCCAGCAGCCCTTCGATATAGTCGAGCCTGCGGCGGTCGATGGCGCGCACGGCCGCTTGCGCCGCCGCGTCGAAGGCCGCCCAGTTACGCACCGCGCGTTCGAGATCGAGCCGCGCGCCGAACGACCGGCGCAGCAGCGCGTTCAACGGCTCGTCGCTGGCGGCCTCGACGTCGGCGATGATCTGCTCCGCCGCGATCTCGCGCCAGCGCTTCAGGACGGCGGCCTGGAATGCGCCGAGATCGGCGAAATGCCAGTAGAAGCTGCCGCGCGACACGCCCATGGCCTTTGCCAGCGGGTCGGCCTTGAGCGCGGTGAAGCCGCTTTTGGCAAGCGCCTTCAGGCCTGCCTTGATCCAGTCGTCGGCGGAAAGCTGGTCGGTCATGTCGGGTTCCCGGGATTGGACCATACACTAGTGTATTGACAGCCTCCAAGCCAGCGCCTATCTCTCCATACAGCACTGTATGGATGGAGGAGGCGAGGTCTGCCGATGCGTGATCTGCTGCTGCAATGTGCTGGGGTCGCGGGGATCGTGGTCGCCCTGATCCATGGCGTGCTGGGCGAAACCAAGGTGTTCGCCAGGGCGACCATCACCCCGGAAAGCCTGCGCATGCTGATCCGCCTAGTCTGGCAGGCCGGGACGGTCGCCTGGATCGGCGGCGGCGTGCTGCTCCTTGCGGCGCCCATGCTGGGATCGGACAGCGCACGGCACTGGATCGTTGTGACCATCGTCGCCGTCTACGGCTTTGCGGCCGTCGCCAACGCGTGGTGGTCGCGCGGACGCGGCTTCGGCTGGAAGGCTCTCGCGGCCGTGGTCGCGCTGGCGGTCGCCGGATATTGAGGCTGCCGGTCCGCGTCAAAGGAGGAGCACGATGACTGACCGCGTCCGTGTGACTGTCGTGGATGACGTGGCCCACGTCCGCCTGAACCGTCCGGACAAGATGAATGCGCTCGATCCCGCGATGTTCGCGGCGCTCATCGAAGCCGGCGCAGACCTGCGCGATAGCCCGGAGATTCGGGCCGTCGTGCTCTCCGGCGAGGGACGCGCATTCAGCGCGGGCCTCGACCTGGAGCGCCTTGTCGCCACGACGCGCGGCGAGCCGCTGCTTCCGCCGGTGGACCTGACGCAGCGAACCCACGGCGTCGCGAATTATGCCCAGCACCTCGTCTGGCTCTGGCGCGAGCTGCCGGTGCCCGTGATCGCAGCGGTGCACGGCATTGCCTTCGGCGGCGGCTTCCAGCTCGCGCTCGGCGCCGACCTGCGCTACCTCGCGCCCGATACGAAGCTCGCGGTGATCGAGACGAAATGGGGTCTGGTGCCGGACATGTGCGGCACGCAATTGATGCGCCATCTCGCGCGCGAGGATATCGTGCGTGAGCTGACCTATACCGGGCGCGTTTTCTCGGCCGACGAAGCGGTTACCTACGGCTTTGCAACGCGGCTCGTCGATGATCCCGTGGCCGCGGCACTGGCAACGGCGCGTGAGATTGCTGGCCGCAGCCCTGATGCGATCCGTGCCGCCAAGCGGCTGCTCAAACTGTCCGCAACTTGCCAGGTGGCAACCGGTCTCGTCGCGGAGACTGCCGAACAGGCGGCGCTGCTGGGCTCCGCCAATCATGTCGAGGCGGTCAGGAGCAACCTGGAAGGCCGCACCCCACGATGGAGCCGCGCATGAGCATGCCGCACGGATTCGACCTCCGAGCGCTCGAGGCGGTCAACGCGTCCGCGGCGTTCAACCGCACCGCGGGCTTCGACGTTGTTGCGGCCGGCAAGGGCGAGGCGACCATTCGCATGAATTGGCGCGACGAGCTCACCCAGTATTCCGGGCATCTCCACGCCGGCCTGATCGCGGCCCTGCTCGACACGGCCTGCGGGTTCGCCGCAGCAACGCTCGTGGGCGCGGTCACCGCATCGCATTTCTCGATGAGCTGCCTGAGGCCGGCCATCGGTCGCTCCTTCCTCGCCAAGGGAACGACGCTCCGCGCAGGGCGCAGGCAGGTATTCGCCCGCGCCGAACTGTTCGCGGCCGATGAGCAAGATGCGTTGACCCTCGTCGCGACAGGCGAGACCGTGCTCGTCCCCACTGGCGAGCCGTCGCGCAAAATCGACGGGAGTTGAATCATGGCGCTGACGCTGGTCACCGGGGGTATAGGGCACCTCGGTCGGGATATCGTCGATCGCCTGGTTCGCGACGGACGTCGCGTTCGGGTGTTTGCACGATCGCCCGGCCTACGGACGGACGTCGAATGGGCCACAGGCGATCTCGCCACCGGCGTGGGGTTGCGGCACGCCCTGCATGACGTCGATACGGTGATCAATGCGGCGACCTATTCGCCGATCGCACGGCGCGGCGGCGTTCGTCCGATCGATTTCTTCAGATCGCCCTCCGCCGTGGACGTCGAGGGAACGGAGCGGCTGCTGTCGCTCTGCGGGCAAACCGAGGTGCAACACGTCCTGCATGTTTCGATCGTCGGGCTCGAGCAGGCAACCCTGCCCTACGCACGGATCAAGCTCGCTGGCGAACGACTGGTGCGTGCCTCGGCTTTGTCCTGGTCCATCGTTCGCGCGATGCCGTTCTATTACCTGCTCGACAAATTGCTCTCGAGCCTCGCTTGGCTCCCGGTATGGCCGGTGCCGACCACGCTGTTCAATCCTGTCGATACATCGGATGTCGCCGATTACGTTATGACCTGCGCGTTCGACGGGCAGCGCGGCGTGCGTGCGGAGATCGGTGGCCCCGAAGCTCTCGATCTCGTTGCCTTCGCCAGCCAATACCGGGATGCAAGGCAGCTGCGCCGGAAGATCCTGCCAATCGGCCTGTCCGAGGCGAAGGCTCGCGACATGGGCTTCGTCGTCAGCCAGGGTGTGCGCGGACGTCTCCGTTGGACGGACTGGCTGCAGCACAACTATCCGGCAATGCGAGGCGCGGCGTAACGCGGCTGGTGAGGCCGGCCGTTTATCCGGACCGTGAGGCGTAAGGCCGCACTGGTCGGCCGAACCCGCATTCTCCGCAGAGAGCGCTCGCGTTTTCGCTCTTGTTAGAACCACTCTAAACACAACAATAGAACTTATCTAAAGCCGACCTCGCCCGTCACCGATTGACTTCACCACCCTCTTTGCTTCCTTCAGTTCCGCTTCGCACCTCGCGTAGCGCGCACGACAGAGGAGGAGACGTTCGTGAAGGTCATTCGTGTTGTTGCCATTGCATTGACGGTCGGGATCGGCATGGGGTCGGCGGCCATGGCCGACGGTTTCAAGGACTGCACCAAGCTCGACAAGGCGTCGTGGAAGCCGGCCAGCGAGGCCGAAGCCAAGGCCAAGGCGCTCGGTTATGAAGTGCGGCGCTCCAAGATCGAAGGCTCCTGCTACGAGGTCTACGGCGTCAAGGAAGGCAAGCTCTACGAGCTGTTCTACAGCCCCGAAGATCTCAGCCTGAAGCACACGATCGCCAAGTAAGTCGCCAAGTAAATCGCCGAGTAAATCGTCAGGTAGCGCGACCGCGCAAAGCGGGACTCGAGGATGGTCTTTGCTTGATTGAAGAAGCGATGCCAGAACCGCGCGGGGTGTCCGGCAGGACCCCCGCGGACCGACCCGCTTCGCGGACGGTCGCCGTCTGGGACCTCCCGCTGCGCCTCTGGCACTGGGCTCTTGCGGCCTGCGTTCTGGCCGCGTGGTTCACGCCTACCGTCTATGATCGGCTTCACCGCATCGTCGGCTATGCGGTGCTCGGACTTCTGGCCTTCCGGCTCGTCTGGGGTTTTTGGGGAAGCCGCTATTCGCGCTTCCGCATGATCAGGGTCAGGCTCCGGGCCGCGCCAGGCTATCTCTGGAACCTGCGCCGCGGCATTACCGGCCGCTATATCGGACTCAATCCCGCGGGCACGTTGATGCTGGTGGCGCTGCTGCTTTCGCTCGCAGTCTCGACGATCACGGGGGCGATGTCGGTCACCGTCACCTTCTTCGGTATCTGGTGGGTCGAAGACACCCACCATTATTCGTCGGATGCGGTCATCGTCCTGGTCGTGCTGCACGTGATCGGCGTGCTGCTGATGGGGATTCTCCAGCGCGAGAATCTGATCCGCGCAATGCTCACCGGCCGCAAGCACATTCGCAACCGCCCGTAGAATTTCGCGGCCGATCACGGCTGTGTCGCTTGCGACGCGGCACCGTCATGCGCCGACGGCCGGGACATTTCAAATTGCGCGGACGAGCTTAATGCATCGATAAGCATCCAATCAGCCACGGCACAAAATCAACGCGATTGGCCCGTTCTTAAATCGGCAACGTTGCCGATGGAGCAGCTTGGAATGTTTCGCGTCTTGTCTTGCCTTACCGTCGAGCATGATTTTCGGCTCGTCGTGCTCGCTTGTCTCGTCTGCTTCGTCGCGAGCATTGTCGCGGTCAGTATCTTCCATCGAGCGATCGCGGCGCGCGCAAGAACGCGCCTGATCTGGATCGCGATTGCCGGCGCTGCCATCGGATACGGCATCTGGGCGACGCATTTCGTCGCCATGCTCGCCTACGAGCCGGGCGTTGCAACCGGTTACGGCCTCGTACTGACGGCGCTTTCGCTGGCGACCGCAATGCTCCTGACCTCGGTGGGATTCGGCGTCGCGGTCGGAGGTCCCGGCCGATGGCGCGCGGGGACAGGCGGCGTCATCGTCGGCGGCGGCATTGCCAGCATGCACTATCTCGGCATGTGGGCCCTCGAAGTGCCGGGCCGCGTCGCATGGTCGCCGGACCTCGTTCTGGTCTCGATCATTCTGGGCATGTGCTTTGGCTATGCCGCCCTGGCCGTCGCGATCAAGTACCGGAACTACCGGGGAACGCTCGCGGCGGCAGTTCTGCTGACGCTTGCCATCATATCGCATCATTTCACGGCGATGGGTGCCGTGCACATCACGCCGGATCCCACGCGCCCGACCGACGCGCTGTCGCTGTCTCCGGACGTGCTCGCGCTCGCGATTGCCGGTGTCGCACTGTCCGTGCTGGGCATGAGCCTGATCGGCGTGTTGGCCGACCGTCGTCTGGCAAGCAGAACCGCCAGGTTCGAGGGGATCATCAGCCAGCTTTCGGATGCCCGGCAGCAGCTCGAAGATTCGCAGCACGAATTGCAGGAGCAGACGCTGCGGCTCGATACGGCGATCAACCATATGGTCGAGGGCCTCTGCATGTTCGATGCGGAGAAGCGGCTCGTGATCTGCAACGAGCGTTACGCCAATCTGTACCGTCTGCCGCCGCAGCTGCTGCGCGCAGGCACGCCGCATGGCGACATCATCAGGCATCGCATCATCAGCGGCAGGCTCAAGGGCGATACCAGCGACGTCGCCGCCGAGCAGTTGATCTCGAAGCTCGATGCCCTGCCCGTCAATGCGGTTTCGATCCGGATCGACGAGTTCTCCGATGGCCGGTTGATCTGCGTGACGCGGCAGCCGATGGCCGGCGGCGGCTGGGTGGCGACCCATCTCGATGTCACGGAGCAACGCCGGTCCGAAGCCAAGATCGCCTATATGGCGCAGCATGACGCGCTGACCGGGTTGCCAAATCGCGTGCTGCTGAGGGCGCGTCTGGATCAGGCCTTTGCCAGCACGCGCGATGGAGACCTCCATCTGGTGGTCCTCATGCTCGATCTCGACCGCTTCAAGGAGGTCAACGACACGCTTGGGCATCCGGCGGGCGATTCGCTGTTGCGTGCGGTCGCGACGCGCTTGCGTCAGTGCAGCAGGGAAACGACGTTGATTGCCCGGCTGGGCGGCGATGAGTTCGCCGTCGTGGACTATGTGACGAATCCCGGCGCGGAGGCGGCCGCTCTCGCCGAGACGATCAAGACCGAGCTGTGTGAACCCTTCGACCTTGGCGACCATCAGGTCACGGTGGGAGCCAGCATCGGGATCGCCGTTGCGCCCCGCGACGGCGCCGATTCCGATGTCATTCTCAAGAGCGCCGATCTCGCCCTCTACGCGGCGAAGGGCGGCGGACGCGGCGCGTTCCGTTTCTTCGAGCCGGAGCTGGACCAGCTGATGCATGTCCGGCGTAATCTGGAAAAGGATATGCGAGAGGCGCTGGCGCTGGGCGAATTCGAGCTCCATTACCAGCCGTTCGTGAGTGTGGAGAGCGGACGAACCTGCGGCTATGAGGCGCTGCTGCGGTGGCATCACCCCGAGCGCGGCCTGGTCCTGCCCGGCGAGTTCATTCCGCTCGCGGAGGAAACCGGCCTGATCCTGCCCATTGGCGAATGGGTGTTGCGGGCGGCGTGCGCGGAGGCCGCCAACTGGCCTTCCGACCTGACGATCGCGATAAACCTGTCGCCTGCGCAGTTCAGAAGCAAGGAGCTCGTCTCCATCATCATCGGCGCCCTCGCGGCCTCGGGGATCGATCCGCAAAGGCTCGAGCTCGAGGTCACCGAGACGGTCATCATGCATGACAGCGAGGCGGTGTTCGCGGCTCTCGGACAGCTGCGCGAGCTCGGCGTGCGAATTGCCCTCGACGATTTCGGCACGGGTTATTCGTCACTGAGCTTCTTGCAGAAATTTCCATTCGACAAGGTCAAGATCGACCGCAGCTTCGTCAACGAGCTCGCCAGCGAGAGGAAAGAGGCGCATCGGATCGCCCGCGCCGTGGTCGCATTCGCGGTCAGCCTCGGCAAGACGACGACCGCCGAAGGCGTCGAAACCGCCGAGCAGCTGGCCGTTCTGCGCGAAGAGGGATGCGCGGAGGCGCAGGGCTACTATTTCAGCCGACCCATGCAGCCCTCCAGGATCGGGCAATCCGCGCAGCGCAAGGCCGAGGCGGCCATCTGCGCCGCCTGACTGGAGCGGGCCTTCACTGCAGCGGTGGATCGCCGCTGGTGCGCTTCTTGGCGAGGTCCATCTCGGTGACGGCGATCAGGATCTCGGCGCGGGTCTTCAGGTCCGGCGCCTCCAGCATGGCCTGCTTCTCCGCGGGGCCATAGGGCGACATCATCGCCAGCGCGTTGACCAGGGCTTCATTGGGCGCGCTTTCGACGCCTTCCCAGTCGACCTTGAGATTGTTGGCCTTCAGAAAGTCCGCCAGCACGGCCAGCAGCGCCTCGCGGTCGACCTCCTCCTCGCCCATGCGCGCGGTGAAGTCATCGACGTAGGCGAAGAAATCCACCTTGCATTGCCGGTAGGCGGTGAGCACCTCGAGCTCCTCGATCACCCTGAAGCGCGAGACGCCGGTGAGCTCGAGGATGTAGCGGCCGTCGCCGGATTCGGCGAGCTGGGTGATGCGGCCGACGCAACCGACGCGGAACAGCGTCGGCTTGTCGGAATTCTTCGGCGAGTGCGTGACGTCAGGCTGGATCATGCCGATCAGGCGATGGCCGTCGCGAAAGGAATCGTCGACCATCGCGAGGTAGCGCGGCTCGAAGATGTTGAGCGGCATCTGGCCGCGGGGCAGCAGCAATGCGCCCGGCAGCGGAAACACCGGAATGATCTCCGGGAGATCGGCGGGCCCGCGATATTCGATGTTGATCGGCATCTGGTCCCCGCTGACTCAGCCAGCCTGTGTCTTACGAAAACAGGATCGTCGACAAACGCTTGCGTCCCTCGACCGTTGCATCATCCGTGCCGCCCCAGGCCTCGAAGAACTGCACCAGCTGCTTGCGGGCGCCGTCGTCGTTCCATTTGCGGTCACGCTTGACGATCTCGAGCAGCTGCGCGGTCGCAGCGGCGCGGTCGCCTTTCGCGTTGAGCGCGGTCGCCAGGTCGAATCGGGCCTGATGATCGAGCGGGTTTGCGGCGACTTTCTGTTCCAGCTCTGCGACCGGCCCGAGCGATTGGGCCTGCTCGGCGAGATCGATCGCGGTCTGCACGGCTTTCACCGCGGGGTCGTTGCGCTTGGACTCCGGCACCATGGCCAGCGTCTGCTTGGCCTGCTCCATCGCGCCGGAGACGGTGTAGCATTTTGCCAGACCCGCGAGCGCGGCGATGTTGGTCGAATCGTACTGAAGCACTTCGGCATAGATCTGCGCGGCAGCCGCGGCGTCGCCCTCGGCGAGCACGGCCTCGGCCTCCTGCAGGATCTCGGCGATGTTCGGCTCACCCGGCGCGGTCACGCCCTTGGTCAGCTTCTCGATGAAGGCATTGAGCTGGCTCTCGGGCACCGCGCCCATGAAGCCGTCGGCCGGCTGGCCGTTGACGAAGGCGATCACGGCCGGGATCGACTGGATGCCCATCTGGCCGGGAATCGCCGGGTGCTGGTCGATGTTCATCTTGACCAGCTTGACCTTGCCCTTGGCGGCCTTGACCGCCTTTTCCAGGATGGGGGTGAGCTGTTTGCAGGGGCCGCACCACTCCGCCCAGAAGTCGATCAGCACCGGCTGGCGCTTCGATTCCTCGATGACGTCCTTCACGAAGGTCTGGGTGGTGGTGTCCTTGATCAGATCGGCCGCAGCCGGGTTTGCGGCTCCGTTACCCTGGTCGATGATCGTCACGGGATCCCCTCGTCTGATGTCCGGAATGGCGGCTCTTAGCATGCCGCCATTTCATATGCTTGTTGTCGGCTCCTAAATTGGGCCGATTGGGCCGAATTTCAATCCACCGCGGCCGATTCGGCGGTTCCGGGGCCTTTTCGGGCGGTTTGGCCGCATCCGGGGTCCAAATAGCGTCCCCGAATGCCAATCTATGCCGCCCGTAGCTGTTGCATTCCCCTCCCGCTTTTGGCATACGACAGCCGTTGCCGGCGCGTCACGCGACCGACACAGGATGCGGGTGTAGCTCAGTGGTAGAGCACGACCTTGCCAAGGTCGGGGTCGAGGGTTCGAGCCCCTTCGCCCGCTCCAATTTTCTCCCAAGCGTCCAGCTGATCCGGCACGGGTTGTGGTTTTCCACGCCGCTGGCGGCCGTCTCGGGTTCGCAATGACAATTCTCGTTACAGGCAGCGCGGGTCATCTTGGCGAGGCCATTCTCCGGACGCTCCGCGATCGGGGCTCCGCCGCGCGCGGGCTCGACCTGAAGCCATCGCCCTTCACCGATGCCGTCGGCTCGATCGTCGATCCCAATTTCGTGCGCGGCCAGATGGCCGGCGTCACTGCCGTGATCCACACCGCGACACTGCACAAGCCGCATGTGGCGACTCACACCAGGCAGGACTTCGTCGACACCAACGTCACTGGCACGCTCAATCTGCTCGAGGCGTCCGCTTCGGCTGGTGTGCACAGCCTCGTCTTTACCAGCACCACCAGCGCGTTCGGCTCACAGCTTCGGCCCGAGGCCGGACAGGCCGCGGTGTGGGTCACCGAGGATCTGCCGCCTATCCCGAAGAACATCTACGGCACGACCAAGCTGATGGCGGAGACGCTATGCGAGCTGTTCTTCCGCGAGCGCGGCTTGCCGGTGGTGGTGTTGCGGACCTCGCGTTTCTTTCCGGAGGACGACGACGATCCCGCGATGCGGTCGGCTTACGGACTGGAGAACGCGCAGGCCAACGAGCTGCTCTATCGCCGGCTGGATATTGCCGATGCGGTGAGTGCCCATCTGCTTGCCGTCGAGCGCGCGCCAAAGATCGGCTTTGGCCGTTACATCATCTCCGCCACCAGCCCGTTCGAGCCGCGTCATCTCGCGGCGCTCGCGCGCGATGCGGCCGGTGTCGTGCGCGAGCTCTATCCGGAGTGCGCGCAGCTCTATGCGGCGCGCGGCTGGCGGCTCTTCCGCGAGATCGACCGCGTCTATGTCAACGAGCGCGCGCGGCGTGAGCTCGGCTGGCGGCCTGAATTCGACTTCGCGCATGCGCTGAGAGCCTTGCGCGGCGGCCGCGATTTTCGCAGCGCGCTGGCCCGCGAGATCGGCGCCAAGGGCTATCATGACACGGTGTTCGACGACGGACCCTACCCGGTCGCCAGTTGAGCGCCGCGATGATGTTTTGCTCGACGGGTCAAGTGCCTGTCTGGTCAACCCCGGGCAGCGCAACCTGCGCCGTTCTACTGTGCATGGGGTTGTTTTCGCATTTTTTGTTTGAGGCCCTTTGACTGGCTTTATTCCGCGTTGCAGCGAGAACGCTGCCGTCGCCGCGTTTGCCCTCGTTGACATTCCGTCTCAATTTTTATTGAGCGCAACCGCAGCGTACGCGACGCCCTTCTCAGCGCTCGCAGATGTGCTAGCCTTTTTGCGTCTGCTTCTCGGCAGACCCCAAACTTCGCCTCTCGACTAGCAAAATAAAATAACGCGCAGCCCTGACGGCTGCCTTAGGGGAGTGACGCGATGAAATTCCATCGATCCGTCTTTCAATCCGTTCTGGCGCTTGCAGCGGTTGCCCTTCTTGCGGGAACCAGTGTTGGCCATGCGCAGCAGGACAAGAACAAGCCGCTGAAGAAATACGAATCCGGCACCAAGGAGTTCTGGACCCATCCGCCGGATGATTGGTTCCTGGGCGACGAGACCGAGGCGCAGAAGGGCCTCGCGCCGCCCTCGGGCCCGCCGACCGGCGCCTCCGATGCCGAGCTCGCCAACATCGTCAAGAAGATCAAGCTGCCGCCGGGCTTCAAGATCGAGGTCTATGCCTCGGGCGTGCTGGCCGCGCGGCAGATGGCCTGGGGTGACAAGGGCACGCTGTTCGTCGGCTCGTTCGGCCTCGGCAACGTCTATGCCATCAAGGACAACAACGGAAAGAAGGAGGTCAAGACCGTCCTCAAGGGCCTCAACATGCCCACCGGTCTCGCCTTCAGGGATGGCGCGCTCTACGTCATCGCCGTCGACAAGCTGATCCGCTACGACAATGCGGAGGCCAATCTCGATAAGCTCGGCGACGGCAAGGTCGTCTATGACGACATGCCGTCCTATGCCGCGCATGGCTGGAAGTACATCGCGGTCGACAAGGAAGGCTGGTTCTACATTCCGTTCGGACCGCCCTTCAACATCGGCATCCCGCCGACCAGCGTCTCGCAGATCCGGCGTGTCGATCCCAAGACCGGCAACGCCGAAATCTACGCGCTCGGCGTTCGCAACTCGGTCGGCGGCGACGTCGATCCGCGCACCGGCAAATACTGGTTCACCGAGAATGCCCGCGACTGGATCAGCGACGATCTGCCCTCAGACAAGCTGAACATGATCAACAAGATCGGCGAGCATTTCGGCTATCCCTACTGCCACCAGGGCAATCTGCCGGACGACAAGTTCGCGATGGGCCACAAATGCTCCGAGTTCACGCCGCCCGTGCTGAACCTCGGCGCCCATGTCGCTCCGCTCGGCATGAAGTTCTACACCGGCGACCAATTCCCCGCCGAGTACAAGAACAACATCCTGATTGCCGAGCACGGCTCCTGGAATCGCCACAAATACCAGGGCGGCCGTATCATGCGCGTGATCGTCGGGCCTGATGGCAAGAACCCCAAGCAGGAGGTGTTCGCCTCCGGCTGGATCGAGGGTGACCAGGGCTATCTCGGCCGTCCCGACGACATCATCCTCGCCAAGGACGGCTCGATCCTCGTCGCCGACGACTGGGCCGGCGCGATCTACCGCATCAGCTACAGCAAGAAGTAGCGCGACGTTGCGAAGAGGCTGCGACCGGATGACGGCCGCAGCCTCTTTTATGACAAGGTCTTTCACTGTCGTTCCGGACCGCGCGCCAGCGCAAGCCCGGAACCCATAACCCCGACTGGTGGTTATGGATTCTCGGATGCGCAATCGCGCATCGGAGCTCGTCTTCCGCATGCTCCGGAATGACGGGCTCGATAGATCGGAATCCTCATCATGAGCCGTCAGTTTTTGTCGTACGCTATCGGTGCGCTATTGCTCGCAGCGCCGGCCTTCGTCCCGGCCCAGGCCGCCGACAATTCCGCGATCAAGGAGAAGGCTTCAGTCTGCTCCGGGTGCCACGGCGAGAACGGCATTTCGCAGACGGAGAACATCCCTTCGCTCGCCGGTCAGCCCGATCAGTTCATCCAGTGGCAGCTCGTGTTCTTCCGGGCCGGCTCGCGCAAGAACGACCAGATGAAGCCGATCGTCGAGGAGATGACCAACGAGGACATCCGCGGTTTCGGCGCCTACTTCTCGCAAATGACGCCGCCGAAGGGCGCGGAAGACGGCGATCCGGACCTGTCGAAGAAAGGTGCGCAAGTTGCCGCCGGGCGCCGCTGCGCCTCATGCCACACCGACAGCTTTGCCGGCACCAAGGGAGTCGCGCGGCTGGCCGGCCAGCGCGAGGAATATCTGGTCAAGGCGCTGCACGATTACAAAGCGGGCCAGCGCGTCGGCGGCGGCGTCGCCGCGATGGCCGATGTCGCCTATCACATGAGCGACGAGGAAATCACGGCCGTCTCGCACTATCTGGCGTATCTCAAATAGCGCGGGGTCGAGCGGTCAACACAGCTCGTCGTCCCGGATCTGCGCTTCGCTTGTCCGGGACGACAGCGGAGTGTGTAGCTGCTGCCTACCCCGCCCGCTGCTTCTCATACGCCTTCAAATGCGTGTAGGCGATGCGCAGCTTCGGAACCGGCACCTTGGCAGCGTCGGCGCGCGCGATGAGGTCGCCGATCACGTGGTCGGCTTCGACCGGCAGGCCCGCCTTGATGTCACGGAACATCGAAGCGGTCATCGGCGAGCCCTCGGTGGTGAGCAGGCCCTTGACGCGCTCGAAGAACGGCCCGCCCGGTGCATAGCCTGACGCGGCGGCAATCGCGCTGGTCTCGTCCAGCATGCCGAGCAGGAAATCCCGGCCGCCGGGCGCTGCGAGGATGTTGCCGACGGAGGTGCGCATCAGGCTGGTCGACGCTGCAAGCGAGGAGAGGAACACCCACTTCTCCCACATGTCCTGCATGATGTTCTGGCTGGCGGTGGCCCCGGTGATGCCGCTCTTGAAGGCCTCGTCGATCGCCTTGACGCGATCCGAAAGCTTGCCGTCGCGCTCGCCGTAATTGATCGACTGCATCGGCTGCAGTTGCACCACCTCGCGCTTCTCGTTCAAGGTCGCGGCGATGGCGCAGAGCCCGCCGAGCACGCGTTCCTTGCCGAACTTGGCATCGAGGATGTCGAGATGCTTCATGCCGTTGAGCATCGGGATGATCGCAGTGTTCGGCCCGACTGCCGCGGCAAACGATTTGATGGCGTCGTCGAGGTCGAACGCCTTGCAGCTCAGCAGCACGACGTCGAACTTGTCCTTGAGCGCGTCGGCCTGCACGGTCGGCGGATTGTTCAGGGTCACGTCGCCGTTCGGGCTCTTGATGACGAGCCCGGCGCTGGCGAGTTCGCCGGCGCGGCGCGGCCGGACCAGGAAGGTGACGTCGCGGCCGGCCTGCAACAGCCTGCCACCAAAATAGCCGCCGATGGCGCCGGCGCCGACCACGAGGATACGCATGCGATATTCCTTTTTTGTTGCTATTGGCGGACCATCTATAGTCGTCATTGCGAGCGAAGCGAAGCAATCCAGATTGCCGCCGCGATCACATTCTGTCGCGACACGGGACTACATTCCCAGCACCATCTCCTCGACCTCGCGCAGCTGCTCCTTGCCGAAGAACATCTCGTTGCCGACGAAGAAGGTCGGCGAGCCGAACGCGCCGCGGGCCACGGCCTCCTCGGTGTTCTTGATCAGCTTGCCCTTCACCTCCGCCTCCTGGGCGCGGGCGAACAGCCTTTGCGCATCGAGCCCGGAGGATGCCAGCGCCTTCGCCGCGACTTCAGGGTCGTCCATCTTCTTCGGCTCGCGCCACATGTGGTGGAAAGCCGCTTCGACATATGCCTCGAACACACCTTCGAGCTGCGCGGCGATCGCCGTGCGCATCAGGTTCAGCGTGTTGACGGGGAAATGCGGATTCCAGACATATGGCTGGACCTTGAAGCGCTTGATGAAGCGCTCGGTCTCGACGGCGTGAAACTCGCGCTTGTTCTTGACGCCGGCGAGCGTCTCGGCCGGCGACTTGTTGTTGGTCGCCTTGAAGATGCCGCCGAGCAGGATCGGGACATATTCGAATTTGACCCCGATGCGCTGCTCGATCGCGGGTATCGCGAGATGGCTGAGATAGGCGTTCGGGCTGCCGAAATCGAACAGGAATTGCGGGGCGGTGCGGGTCAAATTCGATCTCCCTGACGTCTCTTTCGCACATTGTGGCGCAGCATCCGGCACAGGTCCACCGTTTAATGACGGTCATAATATTCTGGGGATCAGACCATCCGCCGGATCGTCCGTTTGCGCCACACCAGGACGTAATAGCCCATCTGCAAAACGAACATGGCACAGAACACGATGGGATAGGCGGCCCACACGCCCTGAAGGCCGATCGTGCGGCTCAGGATCACCGCGGCCGGCAGCTCGATCGCGACAATCGCGAAGATCGAGAGCAGCATCGGCGTCAACGCGACGCCCGCCGCGCGCATGGCGCCGGAGAACACCGTGGCGAGGCCGAACGGCACCGAGCTCCATAAGGCGATGAAGAGTAGCTGCTTCGCCAGATCGAGCACGGTGCTGTCGGTGATGAAGATGCCGAGCACGGCACGCGGTACGAAATAGATCAGCGCGACCAGCCCGCCGGTCAGGACGAGGTTGAAGGCGAGCCCGGTCCGCACGATGTGATCGAGCCGGGTTCTGTCGCCGCTTCCGACCGCCTGCGCGCCGAGGATCGAGACCGCAATCGAAATCGACATCGCCGTGAACTGCGTGTAGCCCATCACCTGGTTGACGGCGCCGTACGCCGCGGTGGCATCCGACCCGAAGCCGTTGACGAGGCCGAGCAGCACCAGCTCCGCGATCGCCATCACCACCATGCCGACGGCGCTCGGCAATCCGATGCCGAGAATCTTGCCGAGCATGGCGCCGTCGACCTGGAGGTGACGCAGCAATGCCGCGTCCGGCGCGAGCGCGTGCGTCTTCCGCCGCAGATAGACGGCCAGCGCAATCAGCGTGAGCGCGTTCGCGATGGCGGCTGCCCATGCCGGACTGGTGATGCCGGCCGCCGGTAATCCGAACGACCCGCGGATCAACATCGGCGTCAGGATCAGGCCGATCGCGGTCGACAACGCCAGCGCCAGCAGCGGCGTGAGCGCGTCGCCGACGCCGCGGATCATCGCCGTCATCAGCAGGAAGACGAAGCCGAGCGGCATGGTGAGCAGCATGATCCGCGCATAGGCACTGGCAGGCGCGAGGATGTCCGCGGGCGTGGCGAGCGCCGTCATCAGTTCACGGCTGAACAGCCCGCCGATCAGCGCGACCGAAATAGAGAGCAGAAGGCCGATCGCAAGCGTCGTACCCACGATGCTCTTGATCTTGTCGTGCTCTCGCGCGCCAAAGGCCTGGCCGATCAGCACGGTCGCGCCGGTGCTGAGGCCCATGACGAAGGCGAACAGGAAGAACATCACCGGGAAGAACACCGAGACGGCCGCCAGCGCGTCGACGCCGAGCATCTGGCCGAGATAGACGTTGCTGACGGTGCCGAACAGCGATTGCAACGCGTTGCTCAGCATCAAGGGCGCGAGGAAGCGGAGGAAACTGGTCCAGAGCGGTTTGGTCGCGGGCATGGATGTGTCTTTCATCAGGGCGTGCGAAGCCGTCGCCGCGCAAGGCGCGCGGCTCGGCCGTCGATGGGGTTGTGAAGAGCGGTGTGCGGGTTACGCGCGGTCGCTGTAGGCGAGCTTGACGATGTGGTCGCGGATGTCGGTCGGCCAGTCCGCAATCAGTCCGGTGAAGCGCCGCCGGTCATCCGCGAACAGCGCCCGCGAAGCTTCCTCGAACTGCGGCAGGTTGCCCGCCATGGTCGACATGAAGTGATAGGCCGCATCGCGTGCCTGCCGCTCGCGGTCCTTGTCGCCGCTCGCGCGCCTTGCCTCGTCGACGAGCTTGCGCAGTGCGACCGAGGCGCCGCCTGCTTGCGCGCCGAGCCACTCCCAGTGCCGCGGCAGCAGTGTCACCTCGCGTGCGACCACGCCGAGCTTCGGCCGGCCGCGGCCGCGCGGCTCGCTCGGCGGCGTGCTCTCCTCGACAGGAGGCGGGACAAGCTTGGCCAATCGCGCCAAGACCTCGCGATCCCCGCCGCGCAGATCGAAGTCGATCGGCCGGCCGGTGGCATCCTCGAAGATGATGATGGCCTCGTCCGGCCGTGGCGCCACCCGCTTGACGACCAGGGCGACCTCGCCGGCCGGCCCGGACACCAGGCGGCGCGGGCCCTGGAAAGCTGTGAAAATCTTCTGCATTGGAATCGTTGCCATATTTGGTAGCGTCGGACCATTTAATACCCGGGTAAATTCGAAGCGTCAATATACCCGGGTGAAAATATCCCCTACCGACCGCTCGACATTGCGTTGCCGGGCTGGCACGAACGGCGCGGCCGACCGACCACGCCTCGCCACCACGCCTAGCCCCGGGGACCTCGCTGATGCTGACCGTTCACCACCTCAACAATTCCCGCTCGCAGCGCGTGCTGTGGCTGCTCGAGGAGTTGGGTGTTCCCTACGAGATCGTGCGCTATCAGCGCCAGCCGGACATGCGCGCGCCGAAGGAGCTGCGCGCCATCCACCCGCTCGGCAAATCGCCCGTCATCACCGACAACGGCAACACCATCGCCGAATCGGGCGCGATCATCGAATATCTCGTCGCGACCTACGGCAACGGCCGGCTGATCCCGCCGCCGAACACGCCGGAGCGGCTGCGCTTCACCTATTGGCTGCATTATGCCGAAGGGTCGGCGATGCAGCCGCTGCTGCTGAAGCTCCTGTTCACGCTGATGCCGAAGCGCGCGCCCGCGCTGCTTCGTCCGCTGGTGCGCAAGGTCTCGAACCAGGCGCTGACCACGCTGGTCAATCCTCAGCTCAAGCAGCACATGGATTATTGGGAAGGCGAGCTTGCGAAGAGCGAGTGGTTCGCCGGCAACGAATTCACCGCAGCCGACATCCAGATGAGCTTCCCGCTGGAAGCAGCTCAAGCCCGCGGCGGGCTCGAGCAGGGGCATCCCAAGGCGATGGCGTTTCTGGACCGCATCCACGCGCGGCCGGCCTATGCGCGCGCATTGGAGAAGGGCGGGCCGTATCAGGTGGGGCGGTAGTTCGCGCCGTCATTCCGGGTTCGCCGGCTGCAGGGATGCTGCTACTGTCCCGCTGCTTCCGCGCCGCGCGTGCGCGGGTCGGGCGCGCCGAGTGGTCCGTTCGGCGTCACGAGAATCGAATTCGCCGACGTCTGTCCCATCGGCTCGACGACCTGATGGCCCATCGCCTTCAGCTCGCGTAACACATCGTCGGGAAAGCCGCGCTCGACGCGCACTTCGTCGGGCAGCCATTGGTGATGCAGGCGGGGCGCCGCGACGGCGGCCGCAACATCCATCTTGTAGTCCAGGACGTTCACGATCACCTGGAGCACCGTCGAGATGATACGGCTGCCGCCGGGCGAGCCCGTCACCAGCACCGGCTTGCCGTCCTTCAGCACGATGGTCGGTGACATCGAGGACAGCGGCCGCTTGCTCGGTCCGGGCAGATTGGCCTCGAAGCCGACGAGGCCATAGGCGTTGGAAGCGCCAATCGCGGCGGTGAAATCGTCGAGCTCGTTGTTGAGCAGCACGCCGGTGCCGTCGGCGACGAGGCCGACGCCATAGCTGAAGTTCAGCGTGTAGGTGTTGCTGACGGCGTTGCCGCGGCTATCGACAAGCGAGAAATGGGTGGTGTTGCTGCCCTCGCGCGGCGAGGGGGCGGCCGAAGCCAGCTCCTTCGACGGCGTGGCGCGATCGGTGGAGATATCCGCGCGCAGCTTGGCGGCATAGTCCTTCGCGGTGAGCGTCTCGATCGGCGCCTTGACGAAGGCGGGATCGCCCAGATAGCGCGCGCGGTCCGCATAGGCGCGCTTCATCGCCTCGATCAAGAGATGCAGCGATGCCGGCGATCCCTGCTTCAGATCGGCGAGCTGAAAGCCCTCGAGGATGTTGAGCGTCTCCACCAGCACGACGCCGCCGGACGAGGGCAGCGGCATCGACACGATGTCGTAGCCGCGATAGCTGCCGCGCACCGGGGCGCGGATCACGGGCTGATAGGCTTTCAAGTCGGCCGGCGTCATGATGCCGCCGGCATCGGTCACGGACTTGGCGAGCTTCTCTGCGACCGGCCCTTCATAGAAGCCGCGTGGCCCCTGCGCGGCGACGGCAGACAACGTTTCAGCGAGATCGCCCTGCACCAGCCTGTCGCCTTCACTGATCGGTGTGCCATCCGGCCGCGAGAAGATTTTCGTCGACGAAGGCCAGCGTGCCAGCCGCCGGTGCCAGGTCGGCAGCGTATCGGCCATGTCGTCGCTGACGACGAAGCCATCGCGGGCGAGCGCGATCGCAGGTTCGAGCAATTGCGCCAGCGTGAACTGGCCCGAGCCGTATTTTTCCAATGCCAGGGCGAGACCTGCGACGGTGCCGGGCACGCCGATGCCAAGCGCGGAATCCCGCGATTTCGCGACGTCCGGCTTGCCGTCGGGCCCGAGGAAGATCTGCGGCGTGGTCGCCGCCGGCGCGGTCTCGCGGTAATCGATCGTGACGTCTTCATTGCGATCGGCGGAATGGATCACCATGAATCCGCCGCCGCCGATATTGCCGGCGCGCGGATAGGTCACGGCCATTGCAAAGCCGGTCGCGACCGCAGCATCGATCGCATTGCCGCCGCGCCGCAGGATGTCGGCACCGACCTGCGCGGAAATCTTCTCCTGCGCGACGACCATGCCGTGTTCGGCCGCGACGGCGCGCACGGCGTCGCGAGCGGGCGGCACATAGCCCTGCCGCGCGTCCTGAGCGGCCGCTGGCGACAAGCCAAACGCCAGCGCGGCTATGAAGGCGAAAAATCTCCGCCGTGTCGAATATGACGACATCATCACACTTCCGCCGTGGCTTCGAACCAGTTCACACGCATCGCTGCAATGCTATACGGTTTGCCCTAAGAGAGGCAAAACTGTTCGTGATGAGGACTTTGGAATGACGACGATCGCCCCCGATGCGCGCATGGCCGGCGCGCACCGGACCTATCCGCCGCGCGCTGCCGTCGTCAGCTGGATCTTCTTCGACTGGGCCGCGCAGCCTTATTTCACGCTGATCACGACCTTCGTGTTTGCGCCCTATTTCGCAACCAGCATTGCGCCGAATCCCGCCACCGGCCAATCGCTGTGGGGATTTGCGATGGCTGCCGCGGGCCTTGCGATCGCGTTGATGTCGCCGGTGCTCGGGGCCATCGCGGATGCCTCGGGCCGCCGGAAGCCGTGGATCGCGGGGTTCGGCGCGGTGCTGGTGCTGGCCTCCTGCACGCTATGGATCGGCAAGCCCGGCGATCCCTCCATCATTCCGCCGCTGCTCACCGCGGTCGCGCTCGCCAGCGTCGGTGCAGAATTCGCCACGCTCTTCAACAACGCGATGATGCCGACGCTGGTGCCGCCGGAGCGGATCGGACGGCTTTCCGGCACCGGTTGGGCGACCGGCTATGTCGGTGGCATCGTCAGCCTGATCATCGTGCTCGGCCTGCTCGCCGCCAATCCCGAGACGGGCCGTACGCTGCTCGGCCTCACACCGCTGTTCGGGCTCGACCCCGTCACGCACCAGGGCGATCGGGCCGCGGGGCCGTTGACCGGATTATGGTTCATCCTCTTCGTGACGCCGATGTTCCTGTTCACGCCAGACTATCCGGCAAAGCGCCCGGTGCGCGAGGCGCTGCGCGAAGGGCTGGCGGAGTTGAAGCAATCGATCAAGAGCCTGCCGCAGCAAAAGTCGCTCGCCGCGTTCTTGCTCGCCAACATGATCTATACCGACGGGCTGGTGTCGCTGTTCGCGTTCGGCGGCATCTATGCCGCGGGTACCTTCGGCTGGCACACGATCCAGATCGGTACGTTCGGCATCATGCTCGCGATCGCGGGCGCCTTCGGCGCCTGGCTCGGCGGCAAGCTGGATGATCGTCTCGGGCCGAAGCGCGTCATTGCCGGCAGCCTGCTGGTCCTGCTGCTGTCGGTGGCGGCAATTCTGCTGGTCGACAAGGATACCGTGTTGTTCGTCAAGGTCGCGCCGCCACAAGCAGGGGCGCCGCTGTTCTCGAGCGCGGCTGAACGCGCCTATCTGGTGCTGGGCTGTCTTATCGGCGCGGCCGGTGGTCCGCTTCAAGCCGCCTCTCGCACGCTCTTGATCCGCCTCGCACCAAGAGATCGCATCGCGCAATATTTCGGCCTGTTCGCGCTGACCGGGAAAGTGACGTCCTTCATCGGACCGTTGCTGATCGGCGTACTCACGGCGGCCACGGCGAGCCAGAAGGCCGGCATGGCCGTGCTGGTGGTGTTCTTCGTTGCGGGATTGGGGTTGTTGATGCGGGTGCGGGAGTCTTAGCTCCCGACGCCGCCCGTAGCCCGGATGGAGCGAAGCGCAATCCGGGAACCTGTTGCTGCGGGGGCGCTGACCCGGATTGCGCTGCGCTCCATCCGGGCTACGCTCGTGGTGAGCCTCAGTGCCTGAAGTGCCGCGTGCCCGTGAACACCATGGCGATGCCGTGCTCGTCGGCGGCCTTGATCACCTCGTCGTCGCGCATCGAGCCGCCGGGCTGCACCACGGCGGTGGCGCCGGCTTCGATGCAGGCGAGCATGCCGTCGGCGAACGGGAAGAACGCATCCGAGGCCACCACCGAACCCTTGGTGAGCGGCTCGGGAAGCTTCAGCTCGTTCGCCGCGTCCTGCGCCTTGCGCGCCGCGATCCTCGCTGAGTCTACCCGGCTCATCTGGCCTGCGCCGATGCCGACGGTGGCGAGATCCTTGGCGTAGATGATTGTGTTGGACTTGACGTGTTTTGCCACCCGGAACGCGAATTTGAGGTCGCGCATTTCGGCCTCTGTCGGCGCACGCTTGGTCACGACCTTGAAGGTCATGTCGTCAACCACGGCGTTGTCGCGGCTCTGCACGAGCAGGCCGCCGGCAACCGTCTTGGCGGTGAGGCCGGGCGCGCGCGGGTCGGGCAGGCTGCCGGCGAGCAAGAGGCGCAGGTTCTTCTTGCCGCCGATGATGGCGATCGCTTCCTCGGTGGCGTCGGGCGCGATGATCACCTCGGTGAAGATCTTGGTGATCTCGCGTGCGGTGTCGGCGTCGAGCGCGCGGTTCATCGCGATGATGCCGCCAAAGGCCGAGGTGGAATCGCAGGCCAGCGCCTTGCGATAGGCCTCGACGAGGTTCGCGCCTTCCGCGACGCCGCAGGGATTGGCGTGCTTGACGATGACGCAGGCCGCGGTGCGCTTGGTGTCGAACTCGCCGATACATTCATAGGCGGCATCGGTATCGTTGATGTTGTTGTAGGAGAGCTCCTTGCCCTGGAGCTGCCGCGCGGTCGAGACGCCCGGGCGCTTGTCCGGCGTCGCGTAGAACGAAGCGGTCTGATGCGGGTTCTCGCCGTAGCGCAGCGACTGGATCAGCCTGCCGCCGAAGGCGCGGAAGTCGGGCGCGTCGATCTCGAGCTGCCGGTTGAACCAGTTCGAGATCGCAGCGTCATAGGCCGCGGTGCGCGCATAGGCCTTTGCCGCAAGCCGGCGGCGCAGCTTCAGCGTGGTTGCACCGCTGTTGGCGGCGAGCTCGTCCAGCACGGCCTTGTAGTCCCCGGCCTCGACCACAACGGCGACGTCGTCATGGTTCTTGGCCGCGGCGCGGATCATCGCGGGGCCGCCGATGTCGATATTCTCGATGCAATCCTCGAAGCCGGCGCCTTTGTCGACGGTCGCCTCGAACGGATAGAGATTGACGACGAGAAGATCGATCGGCGCGATGCCGTGCGCCTTCATCGCCTCCGCATGCTCCTTGTTGTCGCGGATCGCGAGCAGGCCGCCATGCACCTTCGGATGCAGCGTCTTGACGCGGCCGTCCATCATCTCGGGGAAGCCGGTGAGGTCGGAGACGTCTTTCACCTTGAGGCCGGCCGCGGCGATCGCTTTCGCGGTGCCGCCGGTCGAGACCAGCTCGACATCATGCGCGGCCAGCGCTTTCGCGAATTCGATCAGGCCGGTTTTGTCGGAGACGGAGAGAAGAGCGCGGGTGACGCGGCGGGGATGGTCAGTCATGAGCAAGATCCTCTGTTCAGGGAGTGTCTATGCCCAGGCGCGCGGCAGATACGTGTCGCGCTTCCCGATGGTGCTCCATCCAAGGTCGCCAGTCGCGCGAACGAGCGCTCGATAGCAGCTTTCGGCCGTTTTCACAACGTTCCGATCGGGCTGAATCGCAGGTTTACAGCGGTAGTTCCGGCTCCCGCCGCGCATTTCGTCGGGCATTGGTGACCGCCGGCGAAGCGGTGGAACGCACAAAACTCCAGCGGATCGAGGGCGCCTGCCGCGCGTCCTGCCGGATCACGATCTGGGCGGTGCGGCGCGGGCCGTCATTGCCGGCCAGGAACACGCTGTCCTCGAGGTCGACCTTGTCGTCCAATGCTTCGAAGGTCCAGACGTCGCGGTTCGGCAGCACCAGCATGACGCCGCGGGCGTCCGACAGCCGACTCGCCTTCACGGCCGGATGCAGATGGAAGCGCAGCGCGAAATCGGCATCCGCGCCCTTGAAGCGTCCGCCCTGCGGCGGCGACAGCGTGTCCTCGCCGTCGATGCGCGCGCCGTCATTGGCGATCATCAGCACGCGGCGATGGATCGCGCCGAACTTGGAGAGATAGCCGTCATGCGAGGCCGTGAGCAGCGTGCCGTTCTGCACGATCTCGCGGTAGCTCTCGACCTCAACGGGCCCGCTGGTGACGGGCGAGCCGTGCAGCAGCCGCTTCATCGCCGACATCTCGACGAACTGACAGGACGAGGTGTCGTGATAGGTCAGCGTCGAATGCGCCGCCGTGCTGCGTGCGAACGGCCGCCAATTGTCGCGGCCCGTGGTCGGCATGCCGCAATTGGTGACGATGCGGCTGATGCCGGAGGACAGCTCGAACGACAGGCAGCCGGCATGGGCATCGTGACTGACGCCGGCCGGCGGCGGCGGCCCCGTGTCGATGATCACGGTGGTCTGGCCGGCGTCGAGGCGCTGGAAGCCGGTATGCGGCATGTTCGCCATCGGCGCGCCGTGGGTGTCGTCATAGGCGAGCAGCGTGGCGAGCAGATCCGAGGATGTCGCGCTCATGCCGTTGAACAGCGCGAAATTGCCGTCGCCGTGCCGGAAGAAGCGCAGCATCGGCATCATGCGGTCGATTGCGTTGAGCAGCGCCGGCGGCGGCGCGATGTTGCGCGCGGCAAAGGTCTGCCGCAGCGGCAAGAGGTCGATCAGGAGCTCGATCAGCGCGCCGGGGTTGCGGGAGATGTGTCCGCCATCGGGCAGGATCTGCCGCTGCAATTCGTCCGACAGCTTTTTCGATGCGCTGCGGATGTGGCGCGCCTGGTTGGCAAGGCACAGCGCCGCATAGCACAGCGCGATCAGCACCTGCAGCTTCGGCACCCCATCCGGAATGTCGACCATGGCGAAGCGCAGGAAGCGGATCTCGCGTGCGAGGGCGCGCAGGTAACGGCGGTAGAATTTGTTGTCGGTCTCGTTCAGCACCAGCGGCGCCTGCGACAGCAGCGAGATCACGCGCCTCGCCAGCACGTCGGCGCGGCGCGCGACGGGACGGCGCTTGTTGGCGGGATTGGCGATCCAGTCCTCGATCAGGGCGCGCGCATTCGCGCGTGTCAGCGCGGTGTCGGCGGCGCGCAAATGGCGCAGCCAGCCGAAGCCGAGCAGCGCGACCTCCCAGTCCTCCGACGGCGGCTCGAGATCGAAGATCGAGCGGCCGTGGCAATTGACGATCTTGCCGGCGAAGACGAAGCGGCCGGCATAGATTTCGGCGGCACGAGTCGCATCCGCGGTGCGCAAATCGTGCGGCGCGATGATCAGCCGATCGGTGCGGCCGGGCCAGACCCGCGACAGCGCAACTGAGCCGCCGCTCGCGCGCGCGAGCATGTTCCGCGCGAAGCGGTTCATGACCAGCGTCGAGATACGTCTGCGTTGAGCGACCGACACGCTTTGCCTTGAAGGGGGAGAGGATTCCGACGAATCCCTATTAATCCCAAAATCGGCCGCCTGACACCACCTTGAACGTGTGCGAATCAGTGTCGGGGTCGCAAAATCCAGTGCAAAATCAGGATTTAACGAGCCGGGCCGCGAAAAATCCGTCGAGACCGCCGAGCTTGGGATCGGCGTTCGGCAGATGGCTGGGCAAAGTGCGCAGGTCACCTTCGTCAGTGATGATTTCGTCGAGGCCCGCGACCTCCGACGCCTCGATCGGGACGCGGCGAAGCGCAGGCTCGGCCGCCAGCAGCGTCGCCACGGCCTGCTCGCCTTCCTCAGGTTCCAGCGAGCAGGTACAGTAGACCAGCGTCCCGCCCGGCTTGAGCAAAGACACCGATTTTCGCAGCAGCTTTTGCTGGAGCGCGGTCAGGGCGGCGATGTCCGACTCCTGCCGCAGCCAGGCCACGTCGGGATGACGGCGGATCGTGCCGGTCGAGGTGCAGGGCGCGTCGATCAAGATACCGTCGAAGCCCTCGGCAGGACCGGCCCATTCCACGGCGTCGGCGACGACAGTCTCGGCCTGGAGCGACAGCCGCGCCAGGTTTTCGCGCAGCCGCGCCACCCGGGCCGGCGAACGGTCGATCGCCGTGACATGCGCGCCGGCTAGCGCCAGTTGCGCGGTCTTGCCGCCCGGGGCGGCGCAGAGATCGGCAATGGACTTGCCTTTGACGTCGCCGAACAGCCGGGCCGGCAGCGCGGCGGCGGCGTCCTGCACCCACCATTGTCCTTCGGCGAAGCCGGGAAGCATGGTCACCGCGCCGTGCAGCAGCATGCGCACCGTCCCGGTCGGCAGCGTCTCGCCATGCAGGCGGCTCGCCCATTGCGCGGCATCCGATTTCACGGTGAGATCGAGCGAGGGCTCGTGGCCGAGCGCCAGCGCCATCTCTCGTGCGGTCGCCTCGCCATAATGCGCGCTCCAGCGCGCGAGCAGCCATGGCGGCAGGTCCAGCGATTGGGTCGCGACCTCCTCGACCAGCGCCTTGCCTTCGCGGGCGCAGCGCCGCAGCACGGCATTGACGAGCCCGGCATAGCGCGCGGCGCGCCGGTCGGATTGCACCAGGCGAACGGAGAGGTCGACGGCGGCGTGATCCGGCACGTCCATCCAGAGGATCTGCGCCGCGCCGATCAGCAGCGCGCTCTGCGCGCGCGGCGCGTCGGAGGGAATGCCCTTGTCGAGCAGGCGGGACAGGACATGGCCGAGCGTGCCGAGCCGGCGCAGCACGGTGGCGACCAGGCGCCGCATCAGCGCACGGTCGCGGTCGGCCAGCGTCTTCAGTCCGGGATGGGCGCCGCCGCCGTCGAGCTGGTCGTCAAGCGTGCGGTGCTTGTGCAGCACGCCATCGACGATGTCGGCGGCAATCCGTCGTGCCGCGAGACCGGGCACTTCGGACGGAGGGGCGAAACGTTGAGATGGCATGCGGAAGCAAGGTTCTGAGCGAGCGGCAGTTCCGCCGCAATGGGCGCATGCCTTGAGAACCCAATCTCTGGCACGCGAATATGCCAAATGTAAGAATCGCTGCCGGCTTTTTCAGCCCTTTGGGCCCGATTTCAGGGATGCGTTATTGGGCGTCGCGTTGCGGGCCGTCCTGGGCTAGAAAGCCCGGCGATGAGTGACCAGCCTCCCGTTCCCGACCGCAAGCCGTTATCGCCGGCCGCCCAGCGCGCGCTGGCCGAAGCCGAGGCGCGCCGGCAGGCTGCCGCCGCCCAGGCCAAGGATGAAGCCAAGGCAAGGGAGCTGCAGGGACCGAAGGGGCCGGAGCCCACCCGCTACGGCGACTGGGAGCGCAAGGGCATCGCGTCCGACTTCTAAGGTCTCCGCCGGCCCGGAGGATCGTGCCTGTCGCGGCGACTACAGATAGTGATTGTCCCTGAGATAGCGGATGATGCGTTCGCAAGCCGCGTCGGTCGACAGCTCCGAGCCGTCGATGGTGATCTCCGGCGCTTGCGGTGCCTCATAGGGATGGTCGATGCCGGTGAATGCCGGCAATGCGCCTGACCGTGCCTTGCGATAGAGTCCCTTGGGATCGCGACGCTCGCATTCGGCGAGCGGGGTTGCGACATGGATCTCGATGAACTCGCCGGCTTGGACCCGCTGACGCGCCAGCTCGCGCTCGCTGCGGAACGGCGAGATCAGCGCGACCAGTGCGATCATGCCGGCGTCGACGAACAGCGCGGCGATCTCGGCAGTGCGCCGGACGTTCTCCGCCCTATCCGCGTTGGAGAAGCCGAGGTCGCGGTTGATGCCATGGCGGAGATTGTCACCGTCGAGCAGCGCGGCATGGCGTCCGAGCTCGGCAAGCCTGCGGTCGACGAGATCGGCGATCGTCGATTTGCCGGCACCGCTCAACCCCGTGAACCATAGCACGCAAGGACGCTGCTGCTTCAACCGCGCCCGCACGGTCTTGTCGACGGCCAGCCGCTGCCAATGAATGTTGGTGGCGCGGCGGAGCGAAAGGTCGATCATTCCTGCCGCCGCCGTGCGATGGCTGATCGGATCGACGAGAATGAAGCTGCCCATGTCGCGGTTGTCGCGATAGGCCTCGAACATCAGCGGCCGGTCGAGGCTGAGATGGGCGTAACCGATCTGGTTGGCGTCGAGCGTGGCGGCGTCTTCATGCGCCATGGTGTCGATCGCGATGCGGTGCTTGAGCGTCGTGATCACCGCGCCGGTCGAGGCCGTGCCGCATTTGAGCAGATAGCGCCGGCCCGCGACCATGGCCTCGTCATCGAACCAGACGAGATGGGCCGCCAATTGATCCGAGACCTGCGGCGCGGGACCCGCTGTCAGCACGTCGCCGCGGCTGACGTCGATTTCGTCGGTTAATGTGAGCGTGACCGATTCACCCGCTGCAGCGCGATCTCGCTCGCCGCCGGGCGTGAGAATGCGCGCGATGCGTGTCTGGCGGCCCGAGGGCTGCACGGCGATGCTGTCGCCGGCGGCAATCGTTCCGCTGGCGATCCGCCCGCAGAAGCCGCGAAACTCTGCGTTCGGCCGGTTGACCCATTGCACCGGCAGCCGGAACGGCCGCTGCGAGACATCACCGGAAACGTCGACCGATTCCAGATAGGCCGTGACGGTGGGCCCGGTGTACCAGGGCATCCGCGTGCTGGCCGCGACGATGTTGTCGCCGCCGGGCGCCACGACCGGGATGCACTGGACCTGCGAGATGCCGAGCTGTCCGGCCATGGTGAGGTATTCGGCCGTGATGGAAGCAAAGCGATCCCCGTCGAATCCGATCAGGTCCATCTTGTTGACGGCGAGCACGACGTGGCGAATGCCGAGCAGCGACAGGATGTGGCTGTGGCGCCGCGTCTGCGTGATCACGCCCTTGCGGGCGTCGACCAGCACCACGGCGAGATCGGCATTGGAGGCGCCGGTCGCCATGTTGCGGGTATATTGCGCATGTCCCGGCGTGTCGGCGACGATGAAGCGGCGCAGCTTGGTGGCGAAGAAGCGATAGGCGACGTCGATCGTGATACCCTGCTCGCGCTCCGCCTGCAGGCCGTCGACCAGCAGCGCGAAATCGAGATCGCCGCCGGTGGTGCCGACGGTTCGGCTCTCGGATGCCAGCGCGTCGAGCTGATCGTCGAGCAGCGCCTTGGAATCGTAGAGCAGGCGGCCGACCAGGGTGCTCTTGCCGTCGTCGACACTGCCGCAGGTGACGAAACGCAGCGTCGGACGATCATCCTGATCCAGCCGCGGCGCATCGGAGGCGGCGATCGTGGGGGCCTCGTGATAGGACATCAGAAGTAGCCTTCCGCTTTCTTGCGCTCCATCGATGCCGGGCTGTCCCGGTCGATCATGCGTCCCTGCCGCTCGGAGGTGCGCGAGGCCATCATCTCCCGCACGATCTCGGGCAGCGTTGCCGCCGTCGACACCGTGGCGCCGCTGAGCGGATAGCAGCCCAGGGTGCGAAACCTGACCGAACGCCAGCGCGGCTGTTCGCCGGCAAGCAGCGGCATCCGTTCGTCGTCCACCATGATCAGCGCGCCGTCGCGCTCGACCACCGGGCGTGAAGCCGCGAGATAAAGCGGAACGATCGGGATGTCCTCGAGCAGGATGTAGTCCCAGACGTCGAGCTCGGTCCAGTTCGAGAGCGGAAACACCCGCATGCTCTCGCCAGGCGCGAGCATCGTGTTGTACAGGCTCCACAGCTCGGGGCGCTGGTTCTTCGGATCCCAGCGATGCGCCGCGCTCCGGTGCGAGAAGATGCGCTCCTTGGCGCGCGACTTCTCCTCGTCGCGCCGCGCGCCGCCGATCGCGGCGTCAAAGCCGTGAAGGTCGAGCGCCTGCCGCAATGCCTGCGTTTTCATGACGTCGGTGTAGCGCGCCGAGCCGTGGGTGAAGGGGTCGATGCCCTGGCTCAATCCGTCATTGTTGGTATGGACGATCAGATCGACGCCGAGCTCGCGCGCGCGGCGGTCGCGAAACGCGATCATCTCGCGGAATTTCCAGGTGGTGTCGACGTGCAGCAGGGGAAACGGTGGCTTGCCGGGATGAAACGCTTTCATCGCCAGATGCAGCAGCACCGAAGAGTCCTTGCCGATCGAGTAGAGCATGACCGGCCTGCGGAACTCGGCCGCGGTCTCCCGCAGGATATGGATGCTCTCCGCCTCCAGACGTCGAAGATGGCTGGCAGCGTGAAACTTCTCGCCCTCCGCTCTTTCGGCGAGGGCGGGCGGGGTGGTCGTGGGACACTCCAGCATGCTGATCACGCGGCCTCGGCGACCCAGTCGCCGAACAGGTGCGCCGACGTCGCCGCGTTCAGGTCGAGATCGCGAACGCACGCCGCGACCGAGGCTCGATAGGCGTCATTGACACCGCAGCGCTCCAGAATCTCCAGCTGAGTGTCGCTCACCGAGGCCGTGGCGCGGCGCTGGTAGCGGTAGGCGCTATCGGACGTATGCAGGTTGGGGACCTTGTAGATCGTCGCTTCGCTCGGGAAGATGACGCGCGCGTTGTTGGCTTGTTCGCCCCCCGGCTCCCGCCATGACGTCACGGCGTTCTCGGTAAAGCTGCCGGAAAGGCCGAGACGGTCGAACAGGACGCGCACCGACGACAGAGCCTCCTTGCTCACCTCGTAGACGTAGTGCGTGACGGGAACGCCCCGCTGCCGGGCGTAATCTGCGACGCGGGCCGCGCTGAGTGCGGCGACGACATAGTGCCGCAGCAATGTATCTTCAGGCGCACGCGAGATCAGCTTCTCGAGCCAGGACGCCAGCGAACTCGCCGGCTCGCGATCGAGCATGATGAGATGCAGACGGTGCCGCGGATAACCCGCGTCGATCAGGAGCTGCAGTGGATTGAACAAGCTCTCGGCGAGCACGTAGGGTCCGATCGTTTCCTTGCTGAAGATGTGCGGCTCGTCGGTCGCCGAAGGGATGACCCAGGGCGTCAGCGGGCGGCCGACGAGCGCTTCGCGCAAGATCGCCTTCAGCGGCTGATAATATGACGGCATGCCGGTCATGCCGAACAGATTGCTGAGGGCGGTCGATCCGACCCTGGCTTTGCCGCATGCGAAATAGAGCATCGGGAAGTCTTGCGCGGGACGATGCAGGAAATCCTCTGCGAGGCAGTCCGTCACTTCGCGCATCAACGTCGCGAGGGGAGCGGCTCTGGTCTGGAATTCGCCCATTGGCGATAGCAGCATGGTGTCGAGGGAACTGTGCTGCTGCCGAACGAGATCTGCCAGTCGTTCGAGCGAAGCGGCCGAGGTAGCGTCGATGTTCATGTCGGGGGACCCATGGCTGGGAGTTCCACGAGCGATTGCTCATGGCGTCTCATCCAACCTACAGTTGTCAGCGGTGTTGAACAATTCCGGGAAATCCCGGAGGCGCTATCCATGTGCAGCAAGCGTCGGAGATATGTTGCTGCTTTTGCAAATTCATGCTGCGCGCACGGTCTTGAGGAACTTCTCGACTTCCGTCTTCAGGAGGTTGCTTTCGCTCGACAGCGAGCGCGCCGATGACAACACCTGCCCCGATGCAGCGCCGGTGGCGCTCGCGCCATGACTGACCTGGGCGATCTTGTCCGCGACTTCGACGGTTCCCTTGGCAGCTTCGCTGACGTTTCGCGCAATCTCGGCGGTCGCTGCACCCTGCTCTTCGATCGTCGCAGCAATGGTTGTCGAAATGTCCGAGATGCGGGCGATGGTTGCGCCGATTTCCTTGATCGCTCCGACGGAGTCCTCGGTCGCTGATTGCATGCCGGCAATCTGCGTGCTGATTTCCTCGGTCGCTCGCGCGGTTTGCGCCGCGAGGGCTTTGACCTCGCTCGCCACGACGGCAAAGCCGCGGCCGGATTCGCCGGCGCGCGCAGCTTCGATCGTCGCGTTCAGCGCCAGGAGATTGGTCTGCTCGGCAATTGCGGTGATCAATTTGACGACGTCGCCAATTCGGCCTGCCGCCTTGAGCAGTTCGTTGATCCGGACGTCGGTGCGTTCGGCCTGCTTGACCGCTTCGCCGGCGATGCGGCTGGAATCGTGGACCTGGCGGCCGATCTCGACGACCGACGTGCTCATCTCTTCCGCGGCAGACGCCACGGCGCCGACATTGGTCGATGCCTCCTCCGAGGCCGCCGCGACCATGCCGGAGAGCTGCTGAGTCTCCTCCGCGGTTCCCGACAGCGTGCCGGCGGCAGCCTCGAGCTGTTGGGAAGCTGCCGACACGGAGTCGATGATGCCACCGACCGCGGCTTCGAACACGCCGGCGAGCTTGGTCATCTCCTCCTTGCGTCGAGCGGCCGCAGCGGCTTCCTGATTCTTCTGCTCGGCTTCCATCAGCTCGATGCGGATCAGGTTTTCCTTGAAGGTCTGAGCCGCGCGGGCGTTGTCGCCGACTTCATCGCCACGGCGCGTATAGGGGATCTCGACCGCCTTGTTGCCGCCGGCGAGCTGGAGAAGCACGTCGCCGATGCGCCGGATCGGGCGGGCGATGTTCAACACGGAGAAGACGGCGGAGCCGATCAATGTCAGGACGACGAACACGCCGACGATCAATGCGAAGTTGGCGACGCGATCCAGTTCAGTGAGCATCTCACCCTTGCGGCGCGCGGCGAATTCGTTGGCAACGCCGACCAGATCGTCGATGCGCTTGCTGACTTCCAGCGCGGCCGGACGCATGCGCTCTGCGAGAATGCCTGCTTTCGCCGCTTCGGCCGCGGTCCTGGCGCTGCCGGACGCGGCGCCGATGACGGTCTTCTGCGCCCCGGCCAGTTCAATGCCACTGGCCAGATACGCATCGACAAATTTCTTGGTCTCGCGATAGGCGTCCTGGGTGACCTTCCGAGTCGCCCGGTCCGTGGCGGCATCGATTTCCACACCGGCTTCGCTCGCCCGCGTGCGAAGCATCTCGAGGAACTTGTCAACTTCTCCGGCGGTTGAAGCGGAACCGATCTCGAGCGCTGCGAGCTGCGCCCTCGCCATCGCCGTTTGCGCCGCCTGCGCATTGCCCTTGTTGAGATAGTTGATCGTGACCAAGCGATTGGATTCGGCAATCGACCGGTTGCCGAGCATCTGGTTGGTCAGCATGCCGCACACCAATACAATGCTCACGCCCGTCACGATGCCGAGCTTTGTTCCAATGCGAAACCTGAATGACCCCACCGCAATCTCCCTCGCGTTGCCGTATAACAGGTATGCGCAACCAATGATTGAGAATTGGGAAAGATTCGCGGATCTCCAGTAGAACTACGGCCGACGTAGTGGTGTTCGGAACTTTCTTCCAGAGGTTGTTCCGGGTTCCGGCCCGCTGTGGCCACGCTTGTGAGTTCCCCGACTCAGTCTTAGCGTAAGTTGATGCGGTTCCGGGATCGACCCAAAACCTACCAGCCACAGTTCGGCGGTTCGCCGTTCGGTCGGCACTTCTCCGGATTGTTGCCCTGGATGTTCGTGGTGGGCATCGTGTTGGCCGTCGTCCTCACCTTCCGCCATGGAATGGGCTGGCTTGTTCCGCAGACCGATGGCGAGCGCACCGGGGATGCTGAGATCGTTCTCCAGCAGGCAGGCCATCCAGGTGCGCGCGAGCCGGTGGATGTCATTCGTACCATCGACGGCGACACTTTCCTTGCGCGCGTTCGTCAGCGCGAGGGTCGCGATCGCGTCGTACGCGTTCGGCTGCGCGGCATCGATGCGCCCGAACTAAAGGCATCGTGCCAGGAGGAGCTGGACAAGGCGGAAGCCGCGGCGCGCGCATTGCGCGATCTGCTCGGCCAGGGCGGCGTGATCATCACCAATCTCGGCCCCGACAAATACGGCCGCGTGCTCGCCGACGTCGCGACCCGGCGGACCGAGAACGTTTCGGCGGCGTTGCTCGCGGGCGGTTTTGCGCGGAGCTACAATGGCGGCCATCGCGACGGCTGGTGCACACGCGGCTGGCGCTTCTGGTAACAAAAAAGCCGCGTCCCAAGACGCGGCTTTTTCTTGTCGCGGCTGATCTCTGCGATCAGCGCGTCACGACCACCGTCGTGCCGACGGAGACGCGGCCATAGAGATCGGTGATGTCGTCGTTGAGCATGCGGATGCAGCCATAGGAGACGAAGCCGCCGATCGAACCCGGCACGTTGGTGCCGTGGATGGCGTATTCGCCGCCGGCCAGCGTCATCGCCGCAACGCCCATCGGGTTGCGCGGTGAGCCGCCCGGGATCATGTCGGGAATGCTCGGCTTGTCACGCTTGACCTCGGCCGGCGGTGCCCAGGCCGGGTTGCGATACTTCCCGTCGATGCGCGTGGTGCCGGCCCATTGCTTGCCGGACTTGCCGACACCGACCGGATAGCGCACGGCGTGGCCGTTATCGAGGATGAGATAGAGCCGCCGCTCGCTGGTTTTGACCACGATGGTGCCCGGCGAATAATCGGCCAGATGCGCCCCCACCATCTCCGGCCGCGCCTCTGCCGCCGTCGACACCAAGACCCCCGCCCCGATGGTCGCAGCCAGCGCCACCGCAATCCTCATCGACATCGATCTTCCCCTTGCCCCAAAACACATCGTCCAAAATGACGCAGAACCCGGCAATCGCCGCAGCGCCCCAATCCTTGTTAGGGACATCCTAACCGCGCCCGTTAACCGGATGGTTTCCACGCGCGGCCACCGAGGGCCAGCCAGCAGGGGGAACAAAGGAAATGTTCGAAATAAAGTAAATGACCTGAAAACAACACTCGGCGGGAAAGATGCAGCCGTGCGCGCCCGCGCCCTGACAAGGGCGTGAACTGTCTGGGGCGCCGCGATCCGGGTAATTCAGAACTCCGGAAATGGCCTGACGAACTGGCTGTTCGAATATTTGAACCAGGAGTCCCCGACGCCGCCCTTGCCCGCGTCCTGCCAACTGGCGGAACCGGTCAGCCCTCGAGCGAGGATGCAGGAAGTCTTCTGGCCGGAATCCGTCCGCTGGACGGTCGCACAAGCGTTCTCGGTCTGAAAGCAACGAACCAGGAATTTCCCCGGGGCCGCAGGGCTGTCCTTGCGTTGGAAGCAATAGGCTTGATCAGGGGGCCGGTCTCCCCACGCGGTTGGACCGGATGGAGCTGGCGCAGCCCCGGTCGAGCTGATCCAGACCTCCAGATTGCCGCCGGCAATATCGGATCCTTGAGCTGATGCCACGGTCCCGGCAATGATTCCGGACCTCTGAACGTCTGCTGCGAGCAACTCGGCAAAGGCCTGGTCATTGGCTGCAGCGTATCGAACCTCTCTCTGGCCAGCGGCCAAGGATGTTCTGTCATTGCCGCCAGACGGCTGGGTGTCCTGAACGCGCCACCCAGCCGCGCGCAGCTTCTGCGCGAAAGGCACGATGTCGGATGCCCGATCGAAGTCACCAGCAAAGCGAATGGTGACCTTGTAGTCGCCTTTGTAAGGCAGCCAAATTCCGAGATTGCTGGCCGACATGCCTGATTGCGGGCGCGGCTTGATGTCAGTCCTCAACGCCTCGTTGGCGATCTCGGCAGCCGCGCGAGCGGCGGCCTGATGCTTCGTGTCCGGGTCGGGCAGGGCATAATCGACCCCTGAGCGTGGGGACGCGCGTCCGGAATCGTTGTCAGCAGCCGCATCTGAACCGCCAATCTTGTATCCGGCTTGCTGAAGCTTTTGCACGACCGTCGCGATCTCGGTCTGCGGGCGCGCGCTGTGCACGAAGACGGTGTATCCAAGACCGGGGGGCGAAGTCGTGATGCCGCCAAAGAGTAGCCAGATGGCCGTTCCGGCACCGATTGCGACGACAGCGAGGGCGGACAGCAATGTTTTCAATCCAACCCGGTGGCCGTCACTGACCGCCGCTGACGGCTTCGGCTCGCTAGCGGAGGGTGGGACGGTGGCTGGCTCCGTGCTGGCCGCGCCTGTCAATTTCTTTTGAATGGCACCCCGGAGCCTGATGAATTCGATGGACTGGCGATCTCCGTTCCACGTCGTGAAGTCAGCCGTTTGAACCCCGCCAAAGCCCATCGGCAACTCGACGGGATCGAGCATGAGCGGGACGAGCTTGCCTGCCTTGTGCGCACGGCGTGCCTCGTCCTGAACGAACTCGGACTTGATCGACGAATTCGTCCAGGCAACGACAGCACAGGGCGCCGAATAGAGCTCGGTCTTGATTTCCTCGCTCCACGAGCCCCCGACGGTGAGATCGTTGTCCCACCAGACGTTCCATGGCTCGGCTTCGAGCGCTTCGATCAATGGTTTGACGCGATCGCGATCAACCTTGGCGTAACTGAAAAAAATATCGGCCAAGCCTCGAGCTCCGAACAATGCAGTCGTTTGAAACAACCACAGGTTAGCGCGAGCGCTCATCCCGGGCAATGAGCGGCGGGCTTCCCGATATTGGTGCCAACGGAAACAGCCGGCGCTGATGTTTCAACGCCGGCTGTTCTGATAGCGGATTGCGATAGGTGGTCCGGAGGCTGTCGGTCCTACGCCGGCTTCCGGTTCTGCCGATTGTGCACGAGGTCGTCGACCACGGCGGGATCGGCCAGGGTCGAGGTGTCGCCCAGGCTGCCCGGCTCGTCCTCGGCGATCTTGCGCAGGATGCGGCGCATGATCTTGCCGGAGCGGGTCTTGGGCAGGCCCGGCGCGAACTGGATCTGGTCGGGCGAGGCGATCGGGCCGATCTCCTTGCGCACCCAGGTGACGAGCTCCTTGCGCAAATCCTCGGTCGGCTCGATGCCGGCCATCAGGGTCACATAGGCATAGATGCCCTGCCCCTTGATGTCGTGCGGGAAGCCGACCACCGCGGCTTCCGACACCTTCTCATGCGCCACCAGCGCGCTTTCGACTTCCGCGGTGCCCATGCGATGGCCGGAGACGTTGATGACGTCATCGACGCGGCCGGTGATCCAGTAATAACCGTCGGCGTCGCGCCGGCAGCCGTCGCCCGTGAAATACTTGCCCTTGTAGGTCGAGAAATAGGTCTGCTCGAAGCGGGCATGATCGCCATAGACCGTGCGCATCTGGCCGGGCCAGGAGCGGGTGAGGCAGAGATTGCCCGACGTTTCGCCCTCCAGCACCTTGCCGTCGGCGTCGACGATCTCGGGCACCACGCCGAAGAACGGCTGCGTCGCCGAGCCGGGCTTCAGCTTGGTCGCGCCCGGCAGCGGCGTGATCAGGATGCCGCCGGTCTCGGTCTGCCACCAGGTGTCGACGATCGGGCAGCGGTCGTCGCCGACGACGCGGTGATACCACTCCCAGGCTTCCGGATTGATCGGCTCGCCGACCGAGCCGAGCAGGCGCAGGCTCGCGCGCGAGGTCTTCTTCACCGGCTCGTCGCCGCCTTGCATGAGCGCGCGGATCGCGGTCGGCGCGGTGTAGAAGATATTGACCTTGTGCTTGTCGATGACGTTCCAGAACCTGGAATTGTCGGGGTAATTCGGAACGCCTTCGAACATCAGCGTGGTCGCGCCGTTCGCCAGCGGCCCATAGAGAATGTAGCTGTGACCGGTGACCCAGCCGACGTCGGCGGTGCACCAGTAGATGTCGCCGTCGTGATAGTCGAAGACGTATTGATGCGTCATCGAGGCGAACACGAGATAGCCGGCGGAGGTGTGCAACACGCCCTTGGGCTGGCCGGTCGAGCCCGAGGTGTAGAGGATGAACAGCGGGTCTTCGGCGTGCATATGCTCGACCGGGCATTCCGTCGTCACCATCGCCGCAGCCTCGTGGTACCAGAGGTCGCGGGTCGGGTTCATGTCGACCTTGCCGCCGGTGCGCTTGACCACGACGACCCAGTCGACGTCGTCGGCCTTGGCGAGCGCCGCGTCGACATTGGCTTTCAGCGGCACCTTCTTGCCGCCGCGCAGGCCTTCGTCCGCGGTGATGATGACCTTGGATTTGCAGTCATTGATGCGCTGGGCGAGGCTGTCGGGCGAGAAGCCCGCGAACACCACGGAGTGAATCGCGCCGATGCGCGCGCAGGCAAGCATCGCATAAGCCGCTTCCGGAATCATCGGCAGGTAGATGGTGACGCGGTCACCCTTTTTGACGTTGCGGGTGCGCAGGATGTTGGCCATCCGGCAGACCTCGTCGTGCAGCTCCTGATAGGTGATGTGCTTGGACTGTGAGGGATCGTCACCTTCCCAGATGATCGCGGTCTGGTTGCCGCGCTTGGCGAGATGCCGGTCGATGCAATTGTAGGCGACGTTGAGGATACCGTCCTCGAACCATTTGATCGAGATGTTGCCGGGTGCGAAGGAGACGTTCTCGATTTTGGTCGGCGCGTGCATCCAGTCGATGCGCTTGGCCTGCTCCGCCCAGAAACCGTTCGGGTCCGAGATCGAGCGAGCGTACATCTCCTTGTACTTGGCCTGGTCGACCCAGGCGCGCTTCGCCCACTCCGCGGGGACGTCGTAGATCTTCTCGGACATGCTTTCCCTCCACATACGGCAGGCCGAACGCTAGCGACTGGCGAGCCGACTTGATCATTGACTGATTATGCGTCGGGCTAACCGGGCCCGACAAGGAGCACAAGCTGGACCTTCGGCGGGCTACCGGCCATGCGGAAGATCAAGGCCGTCTGATGCGACTGTCGCAGATCTGAAACAGCCGAGGCGCCACTCTGCGGCCTTTACCCAACTCCCGGAAACAGGCCGGTGCAGAGCGTCCATGCGACGCGGGAGGTATTTAGGAACCGGCCGTCACTGATTCGGGACTCGCAATACGGTTCGGAACACCCTAAATGGCCAACCCGGGTCCAGAGAGACCCCTTGGAACAAAAATCAGAACAGCGGCATTGACCGTTTACAGACAGGGCTAAGGCATAAGACTATGATGGATCAGCAGAATCTCGGGACGATACGGCCCGCTTCAGCCGATCCTGCGGCCATTGCACTGGCCAAAGCCCTCGGACAATGGCCGAAACCGACCGGTTTCAGGCGTCCCAGTCCCAAAAAGACCTACGACACCGCGCCCACGACGGTCGAGGCCCTTGCAAAGGAGCTCGGCCTGCGGCTCGGCGACCAGAACGAGCTGACCATCCGCCGCATCAAGCGCGGCAAGGGCTATTCCTTCGTCCGCCCCAACGGCGCACACGTCCGCGACGCCCGCACCATCCGCCGGCTGCATTCCATGGCGGTGCCGCCGGCCTATCGCGAGGTGCGATATTCCGCCGATCCGAGCTCGCATCTTCAGGCCGTGGGCCGGGATGCCGCCGGACGGCTGCAATATCGCTATCACGCCGATTGGGAGAAAGTCCGCGAGCATCGCAAGGCGCATCGCCTGGAGAAGCTCGTCGGCGCGCTGCCAAAAATCCGGCGCAAGGTCTCGGCGTTCCTGTCGGGTGACGAGCCGACGCGTGAATTCGCGCTCTCGGCCGTGATCGAGCTGATCGCGCGCACCGCGATCCGCCCCGGCAATGAATCCTATGCCCGCCTCAACGGCACCCGTGGCGCCACCACGCTGCTGAAGTCCAACGTCACCCTGGAAGACGATTGCTTCGTGCTGACCTTCAAGGCGAAGGGCGGCAAGGCGGTGCGCAAGGAGTGCGACGCGGCCAAGCTGGTGCGCGCCATCGGTATTTTGCAGAGCGTCCCGGGCAAGCGCATGTTCCAGTATCGCGATGCCTACGGCATCGTGCGCGCGGTCAGTACCACGCAAGTGAACGCGTTCTTGCGCGAGATCGCCGGCATCAAGATCTCGCTGAAGGATTTTCGGACGCTGATGGCGTCAGCCGTCGTCGTGGAATCCTTGTCGCGGATCACGCCGGCGACCAGCCAGCGCGGCCGCAAGAAGCAGGTGCTGGAGGCGATCCGCGCCGCCGCAGACAAGCTCTCGAACACGCCGGCGATCTGCCGCAAGAGCTACGTCCACGACACCATCGTCACCGCGTTCGAGGAAGGCATCCTCGAACGTTTTGCGGCGACCATGAAGGGCCAGCGCTCGCAGGCAAGGCGCGAGCAGCTGCTGGCGCAGGTGGTCGCGACCGCAGCGGTCTAGCGCCGGTGCTGTAGGGAGGGCAAAGGCGCTCTTGCGCCGTGCCCGCCATCTCTCTCGATCGCGACAAATGCGTGGGCACGCTTCCGCCTTCGCTCTTCGAGCTACGGCGGACAAGTCGCTTTACCGACCCTACAAGACCTACGTCTTCGTCGATACGCCCCGATCCGGACCAGGATCGCTGCCAGCCGCTGCGATCGTGAGCCGCTCCAGATAATGCCCCCACCCCGTCGCGTGCGCGGCGGCCTGTGCTTCGCTCGGCAGGCCGCTATGGGTCATGCGCAACAGCGTGCCGCCATCGCGTTCGATCAGGTCGATCTCGATCAGGCTCGAGCCCGGCGGCACTTCCTGGCCGCCCTCCCAGCCGAATGTATAGGCGAGTCGATGCACCGGCACGACCTCGCGGAAAGCACCGCGGGCGACGCCTCCGCGCGGGCCCACGCCCTTGAGCAGATAGAGCCCGCCGGGATGCGGTTCGGTGGTCACATCGGAGCCCATCCAGCTCAGGATCTTCTCGGGGTCGGTCAGGTAAGCGAAAACGGTGGCGCGCGGAGCTGCGATCTGGGTCTCGCGGCGCACTACGAATGGCTCGGTCATCGGCGATCATTCCTTCGCTGACACCAGCACATGGCGGCGCCAAAGCGGCCCGTCAAGGATTGCCCGTGACAAACCCGGCCGGCCTTCGCCATGATCGAGCCATGCAGCTCTCCCCGACCCTCGCCTGGCTCGTCGATGCCGCCTCGGATTGCCCCGGGGCGGACCGCCTGCTCGCGGAACTCGGCGCACATCTGCTCGCCGACGGCGTGCCGCTCGCGGCGGGCGCGCTGACGCTGGAGGTGCCGCATCCGCTGATCGCGAAGCGGACCTGGTTGTGGCGTGCCGACAGCGGCCAGGTGATCGAGGCGCTCGGCTTTGCGCCTGGCGGCCTCGCACCGGATCCGCCGACCGACGCCGGTCGCCGCTGGTTGCGCGACATCGCGCGCGGGGACGTGCACGAAGACATTGTCGGACGGCATGACAGGCCGCTGCTCGGCTGGATCGGGCCGCGGCCGTTCAGCGCGGATGAGATCGGGCAATTGCGCGAGGCCGCCCGTTTTGCCGCAACGCCCCTCGCCGTGCTCGCTGCGCGCGCCACGTTGCGGGCAACGCTCGACGCCTATCTCGGCAAGCGCAGCGCCGAACGGGTGCTGGCGGCGCCCCTGCGGCGCGATCTCGGCGAGACCATTCAGGCCGCGCTGCTCTATGCGGATTTGCGCAATTTCACGACCCTGTCGGAAACCTCGCCGCCTGCTCAGGTCATCGCCGCGCTCGACGCCTGGTTCGATCGCATCGCCGGTGCCGTCCACGCCTTCGGCGGCGAGGTGCTGAAGTTCATCGGCGACGGCGTGCTGGCGATCTTTCCGGTGGTCGAGGCATCGCCGCGCCGTGCCTGCGAGTCCGCTTTGCGTGCGGCAGGCGCAGCCGAGGCCGGCATGGCTTATCTGAACGCGGAGCGCGGCGCCAAGGGCCTGCCGCCGCTGGCGTTCGGTGCTGCGCTCCATCTCGGTGAGATGCTCTGGGGCAATATCGGCGCCGCCAACCGGCTCGATTTCACCGCGATCGGTCCCGCCGTCAATCTCGCCAGCCGCCTCGAAGGATTGTGCAAGCCGTTGGGGCGGACCGTCCTGGTGTCGGGCGCGCTTGCCGCCGAGACGGAGATGCCGCTGGTCGCGCTCGGGCCGCATTCATTGCGCGGGATTGCGGCGTCATGTGAGGTGTTCACATTGCCGAGGACGTGACGGACTAAACCCCGCCCATCTTGCAGACGAGCTTCCACTCCTCTGCCGTCACCTTCTGCACCGAGAGGCGCGAATATTTCACCAGGTCCATCTCGGCGAGCTTCGTCTCGGCCTTGATGGCTGCCATCGTCACCGGAGTCTTCAAGGGCTTGTCGGCCTTGATGTCGACGCAGACGAACTTGCCGGTCTTGTCGGTCGGATCGGGATAGGCCTCCTTGATGACCTCGGCGATGCCGACGATCTCCTTGCCCTCGTTGGAATGATAGTAGAACGCCTTGTCGCCCTTCTTCATGGCGACGAGGTTTTGGCGCGCGGTGTAATTGCGCACGCCGGTCCAGGCCTCGCCCTTGGCGCCCTTCGCGACCTGCTGGTCCCAGGACCACACCGATGGTTCGGATTTCACCAGCCAGTACGCCATGCTCATTCCTCAGACTTGAAGGGGCGCGTCAGCAGCCCCGAGATCGCCGCGTCGATCGTGCTTCGGCCGCTCAGGATCGAAGCGACCGCTTCTGATACCGGCATCTCGATGCCTTGCGAAGCCGCAAGTTCGATCAGCACCGGCGCGGTGAACTCGCCCTCGGCGAGCTTGCCGGCGGGCGGCTGCTCGCCGCGGCCGAGCGCGAGGCCCAGCGCGAAATTGCGCGATTGCGGGCTCGCGCAGGTCAGAATGAGATCGCCGAGGCCGGACAGGCCGGCGAGCGTCTCGCTGCGCGCGCCGAGCGCGCGGCCGAGCCGCGTCAGCTCGGCAAAGCCGCGCGTCGTCAGAGCAGCCTGGGCGGAGGCGCCGAGCTTGCGCCCGACCGCGATGCCGACCGCGATCGCCAGCACGTTCTTGGCGGCGCCACCGATCTCGACGCCGCGGATGTCGGTGGAGTGATAGGGACGGAATGTCGGCGAGCCCAGTGCCTGAACCAGGCGGCTCGCGAGTGCTTCATCTTTCGCCGCCAGCGTCACCGCAGTCGGCAGGCCGCGCGCGACGTCGTCGGCGAAGCTCGGTCCCGACAGGATCGCCGGCTGCGCATGCGGCGCGGCCTCTGCGATCACATCGGTCATGAACTTGTGCGTGCCGTGTTCGATGCCCTTGGCGGCGGCGACGATCGGCAACTCGCCACGCAGATGCGGGGCCAGCAGGTTGACCGCACCGCGCAGATGTTGCGCCGGTGTGGCGATCAGCAGCATCTCCGCGCGCGAGGCCGCGGCGAGATCGCTCGTAACGACAATCTCGGGAGCGATCCGCACGCCCGGCAGCCGCGGGTTGTCGCGCGTCGAGGCGATCCGCGCGGCATGTTCGGCATTGCGTGCCCACAGTGTCACGGTGCGCCCCGCTCGCGCCGCGACGGTCGCCAGCGCCGTGCCCCAGGCGCCCGCGCCGATCACCGCGACGGATTGGAAGGTCGACATGGCTAATATCCCGCGCGTGTCTTGCCGTAGCCGGCCGGTGCCGTCGCGTTGGCGTCGAGCAGCCACCGTGCGCGGGGCTGGGCGTCCATCGTGTCGGTGAGGCCGAGCGCGAGGCGTTCGGCGCCGGCCCAGGCGATCATCGCGCCATTGTCGGTGCACAGCGCGGGAGGCGGCATGATCAATTGCGTGTGCGCTTGCCGTGCGACGTCATCGAGCGCGCCGCGGATCGCCTGATTGGCGGCGACGCCGCCGGCCGCGACCAGGGCGCTTGGCGCGCCGAATTTTTCGCGGAACAGCCGCAAGCCCACACTCAATCGGTCGGCGATCGAATCCAGCACGGCGGCCTGAAAACTCGCGCAGAGGTCGCTGATATCCTGCGGCGTGATCTCGGCAAGCCGGCTCGCCTCGGTGCGAACCGCCGTCTTCAATCCCGACAGCGAGAAATTGGCGTCGGGGCGTCCCTGCATCGGCCGCGGGAACGCAAAGCGCATGGCATCGCCGCTTGCCGCCGCGCGCTCGACCTGCGGGCCGCCGGGATAGGGCAGGCCCAGCATCTTCGCGACCTTGTCGAAAGCCTCGCCGATCGCGTCGTCTACCGTGGTGCCGAGCCGCACATATTGTCCGACGCCGGTGACCGCGACGATCTGGGTATGGCCGCCGGAGGCGAGGAACAGGCAATAGGGAAACTCGATTCCGTCGGTGAGGCGCGGCGTCAGCGCGTGCGCCTCCAGATGGTTCACCGCGACCAGCGGCGTGTCGTGCACCATCGCGATCGCCTTTGCGGTGGTGAGCCCGACGATGACGCCGCCGATCAGGCCCGGCCCCGCGGCGGCCGCGACGCCGCTCAGTTGGGCGAAGCCGATGCCGGCCTCGCGCATGGCGCGATCGACGATGCCGTCGAGCAGGTCGACATGGGCGCGGGCCGCGATCTCCGGCACCACGCCGCCGAAGCGGGCGTGTTCCTCGACCTGCGACCGCACGATGTTGGACAGGATCCTGCCGCTGCCGTCGCCCGCGCGTTCGATCACGGCCGCGGCAGTTTCGTCGCAGGTTGTTTCGATGCCCAGTACCAGCATTGGCGAATTGTTATCCAATTTGCGCCCTTGCGCTCATCCGTAAAGCGGAGTTCTGGTACGTCCGGTAGCATTCCGAGGCCAGATTGCGCAATCGTCACGACGCAAGCCGTTCTCGTCATGCGTCGCCGCCAATTGGTTCGGGAACACCAGCGATGTCCATTCTTGTCACACGGCCGCATCCCGACAACGAGGCGACGGCGGAAAGTCTGCGTGCGCGGGGGCATGCGGTGCTGCTTGCGCCGGCGCTCAAGTTCGAGCCGGTGGCCTTCCACGACGACAATGAAGCGCCCTGTGCCGCCGTCATCGTCACGTCGGCCAACGCGATCCGTGCCGCCGCACCGCAATTGCAAGATCTTGGCCTACTGGAGCTGCCTTTGTTTGCGGTCGGCGAGCATACGGCCGCCGCGGCGCGCGACGCCGGCTTTGCCGATGTGATCGTCGCCGGCGGCGATGCCGCCTCCTTGCGGGACAGGGTGATACAGGCCGCGCGCGACAAGGTGCTGAAGAAAAAGAGCACGCTGCTGTATCTCGCGGGCGCGGATCTGTCGCGCGACCTCGGCGGTGAGCTCGGTGCGGCGGGCTTCTCCGTCGTCACGCGAACGACCTATCGCATGGCGCCGGTCAAGCATCTGCCGCGCGAGGTCTGCGAGGGCTTTGCCGCCCACGGGGTCGAGGCGGTGCTGCACTACTCCCAGCGCAGCGCCCGGGCGTTCCTGGACGCGGCCAGGGACGAAGGTGTCGAAATCTCGGCGCTGGCCATACCGCAATGCTGCCTGTCCGAGACGGTTGCGAGTGCGCTGCGCGATGCCGGCGCGTCGCAGGTTCTGGTCGCCGCGACCCCGGACGAAAATGCCTTATTTGCCACCTTGGAGCGTGCGTTGCGCACCCGTTTGGCGTAAGAGGTCGGGCCGAATCCGACGTCATCGGGTCCGCTCTAGGGCCTGTACAAGGTATGGAAGTGTGAGGAACCGTCACGATGGCCGACGACAAGCCTGAAGACGCAGGATTGGCGCCCGACGCTGGTCGTGCCAAGCGCACTCCGCCCACCATCGACCTCGAGGCGACGGAAGTCTCGACCCAGCCGCAGGAGGCGACGGTCGAGCCCGAGGGCCAGCCGGCGGCGGAACACGCCGAGGCCGAACAGGCCAAGTCCGAGTCCATTGACGCAGAGCCGGAGCGCATCGAGGCGCAGGCCGCTGCGCAGTCGGTTTCACCCTGGGTCATCGCGCCATTCTCCGGAGCCGCTGCTGCGGCGGTCGTGATCGCGGTCGGCTGGATGCTGGGCTGGCCCGCCGTGCAGGCGCCGCCGGCCGCGCCGCAAGTGACAGGCGCGGCGGTCGATGCGCTGAGCGGTCGCGTTGCGGCGGTGGAAGCCAAGGCCGGCAAGCCCACAGCGGATCCGGCCATGGCGGCGCGGATCGACGCGCTGGAGAAGTCCGCAAGCAGCTTGCGCAGCGACATCGCCAATTTGCGCGCGCAGTTCGACAAGAGCGCGAGCGCGATGAACGATGCGAGATCGACCCCCGCCGCGGCCGCACCCGACCTTGCCGCTCTCAACGATCGCATCGCGCAGATCGAACGCGCCAGCAAGACGGAGCGGGCCGAGCTCGCGCAGCAGGGCGAGAAGATCGCCGATGCAAGAGCCAGGGATGACAAGCCGCTGCGCTTCGTGGTGGCGGCGGCGCTGCTCGACGTCGCCGTTCGTCATGGCGATCCCTATCAGTCGCAGCTGTCCGCGGCGCGCACGCTTGCCGCCAAGCCTGACATGCTCAAGCCGCTCGACACGTTTGCATTGTCGGGCATTCCGACGCCGGTCGCGCTGAGCCGCGAGTTGCTCACCATCGTGCCGAAACTGTCGCCGCCGCCGGAAGCCCCGGCCGCGAGTGCCGGCATCGTCGAGCGCCTTCAGGCAGGCGCGTCAAAACTGGTCCGCATCGAACGCACCGACGGCGTGGGCAACGACCGCGGCGCGATCGTGGCACGCGTCACGGCGGCCGCCCTTCGCAACGATTTCGTGGAAGCGCGGCGCGAGCTCAAGACGCTGCCGGAGGCCGATCGTGCGCCGGCGCAGGCCTGGCTCGACAAGGCCGATGCCCGCGATGCCGCGCTCGCCGCGTCCCGCAAATTCGCCGACGATGCGATGGCGGATCTCGCCAAATCGACTCAATAAGATTCGCGCAACAATCAGCGCGTATAGGGATCGTCATGCTTCGCATCGTCCTCTTCCTCGTCCTGATTGCGCTGGCGGCGGCCGGCGCGGCCTGGGTTGCCGACCAGCCCGGCGAAGTCGTCATGACCTGGGGCGGCTGGCGCGCCTCGCCGACCATTCCGGTGTTCGTGCTGCTTCTCGGCGTTTTTGCCATTGCGATCGTCCTGCTCTGGAGCATCCTGACCGCGACATGGCGATTGCCGGGCCGCATGCGCCGCCGTCGTCACGACAAGCGCCACGCAAAGGGCCGGCACGCCATCACCCACGGCCTGCTCGCGATCGGTCATGGCGACACCGCGCTCGCCCGCCGTCACGCCGAGGCGGCGCGGCGACATGCACCCAATGATCCGCTCGCGCTGCTGCTGCATGCGCAGTCGGCGCAGCTCGAAGGTAATCGCGACGAAGCGCAGCGCGCCTTCCGCGCCATGGCCGAGCGCGAGGACACCCGCCTGCTCGGCCTGCGCGGCCTGTTCATCGAGGCGCAGCGCGCCGACGATGCGGTCGGCGCGGTGATGATCGCGGAGGAAGCGATCAAGCTGTCGCCGTCCTCGACCTGGGCCTCGCATGCGGTGCTCGGCTTCCGCTGCGCGCGCGGCGACTGGAGCGGCGCGCTCGCGATCCTGGATTCGAATCTGTCCGCGGGCCTGATCGACAAGCCGGCCTATCGCCGCCAGCGCGGCGTGCTGCTCACGGCGCGCGCGCTGGAATTGGAAACCATGGACCGCGACGTCGCGCGCGAGAGTGTGATGCAAGCGATCAAGCTGGCGCCCACCCTGGTGCCAGCGGCGGTGCTCGCCGCGAAATTCGAGAGCGAGGCGCATCAGGTGCGCCGCGCCATGAAGCTGGTCGAGGCCGCCTGGCTCGCCAACCCGCATCCCGATCTCGCCGAGGCCTATGCTCATGTGAAGCTCGGCGATTCCGCGCGGCAGCGCCTGCAGCGGGTCGAGACCCTCGCCGCCAAGACGCCTGCGAATGCCCCCGGGTACATCGAGGGCCGGCTCGCGATCGCGCGCGCAGCAATCGATGCCTCCGAATTCGCGCGCGCGCGCGAGGCGCTGGCGCCCTACGTCAACGATCCGACGCAGCGCGTCGCGCTGCTGATGGCCGAGATCGAGCGCGCCGAGCATGGCGATAGCGGCCGCGCCCGCGCCTGGACCTTGCGCGCGGTGCGCGCCCGTCACGATCCCGCCTGGACCGCGGACGGTTACGTCAGCGATCGTTGGCGCCCCGTCTCTCCGGTCACCGGCCGGCTCGATGCCTTCCAGTGGCAGACGCCGGTCGCGAGCCTGCCTTCGGACAAGGGCGCCACGATCGAATCCTCGGCCTTCGAGGAAGCCATGCTGGCGGCGCCGCCGCCGAAGCGGGTCACGGTGGTCCCCAGCGACAGCCCGGCGGAACCGGTCGTGACGGTCCCAGACCCGGCGCCTGCCGCTCAAGACAATTCACCCCCGACCGGCACAGAAGAGCCGGCTGTTGCGACCGCCGAGCCCGCCGAGCCGGTCCAACCGGCGCCCGCGCCCGCCGAATCAACGCCTCCGGCGGCAACACCGGTGTTCCGGACCCGCGCCGACCTCGGTAAACCCGCGCCCGTGCCGATTCCCGCGGTCATCCCGATCGTCCGGGCCCCCGACGATCCCGGCATCGACGACGAGGGGCCGAGCGATGAATTTACGGAACAAATCGGCACACCCAAGGCCCAGGCCGGCGGCTGGCGCGGATTCTGGTCCCGCTGGGGCGCGTGAGCCGCATTTCGAAGCCGGCTTGTCCTTGCCAATTCGGGCCATGCCCGATATCAGGAGCGCGTATCGGGGCCGGCATCGCCTTGGCCCCGGCAGGTTCGCCGCAATAGCTCAGTTGGTAGAGCACGTCATTCGTAATGACGGGGTCGGGGGTTCGAATCCCTCTTGCGGCACCAGCGCCTCGTTCCATCCGGTCCTCGCAAGCCTGCGCTCTGCTCACTGAGGTTGGCTCGCGCGCGTTGCGCTGCGGCCTTGTGTCACTACGATGCGCTGCCGATGAACGCGCGTAACGGGGCAAGTGGTGGATACGGGGACGACGGCCAGGACGGATCGGAACGCATGGCTGCGGATTGCCGGCCTCGTCCTCCTCGCCTCGGGCATCACCGCTATCGTCGCCTCGAGATCGCTCGAAGCCTCACGGCTGCACGGGCGGTTGTCCGTTCCTCCGCTTTATGACGATGTCTCCTATTTTCTGGACGCCATCAGGTGGATGAATGCGGTCGGAGACCAGGGCGTCGCCGCTAGCGTCTGGACTCTGCTTCACGACCACGCGCCGTTTTCGACGATGGTGGCAATCACGGGGTTTGCGCTGTTTCCCGGCAGCTTCATCGGGCCTTATCTCGTCCACGCTGTGGTGGTCTTTGCGTTTCTGCTCGGGATTGTCTGGCTGGCGTGGCGGCGGCCGGTGTTCGAGATCGCGGCGTGCCTGATCGCGGTCGCTTGCGTCCCGGTGCTGTGGCACACGGTGACCGAGGCGCGACCGGATCTGCCCTCGGGCCTTGCCATTGGCCTTGCTGCCGGGGCGATCGTTCGCCGCAGCGTGCTCGATCGCAGCGCACGCGCGCTGGCCGGTCTCGGCGTTGCCTGCGCACTGGCCGTCAGCATCAAGCCGACCGCGTTCTTTGCCACGCTCGCACTGCTCGGCAGTTCGTTTGCGATCCGGCTGTTCGTTGATTGCCTGGAGGCGGGCGGATTACGCACCTCAATCCGCAAGGCACTCGCCGCGCTGCTGTGGTTCGTGCTGCCGCTGCTTGCGACAACGGCCCTCTTGATCGGCCCCGCGCTGGTCGAGACCGTCACCTACATCCTCCACGTCTTCGTCGGCCAGCGCGACCTCTGGACGACAGGCGAGAGTTTCTCGGCCGGTTTGCTGCGCTTCTCGATCGGCGGAGAAGGTCAGTTCGGTCTGCATTATTGGTTCGCCATCGGGACGGGCCTGATGCTGCTGCGCTTGGTGCTTGCGGCCATTCACGGGAGCGCGGCGCTGCGCGACGCCGTCGTCCTGCTCGCTTCCGTGCTGATCGCCTATGCCATTCCCTCCGTCGCGGCGATCAAGACCTATTATTTCGGCGCGATGTTCTATGGCGTGTTCATCGTCGCGATGGTGCTCAACGGCTGCGCCAGCATGGCGCTCATTGAAGAGCTGCTCATCCGCTTCGGCCCCCGCAACGACATCCGCCGCTACCTTCTCACCGCCGGCCGGGTGCTGGCGCTCGCCTTCGTTCTCCAGCTCTTTCTCAGGCACGTCGTCATCGGCCAGATCAGCACGGCGACACCGTTGAGCGCGCAGCAGCAGGAGAGCATCCGCCTTGCGACCGGGCGGCTCTGGTCATTGCTGCGCGAACTCAAGCCGGAAACACCCGGTCCGCTCTATGTCGGCTTCTCGAGCCCTTATCCGGTGACGTCGGCGACCATCCAGCTCTACGCTGCGCAGGCGAAAATGAATCTCGTCATCCGCAACGAGCTGTATTATCGCAGCGCGAAGGAAACCGGCGACGCGTTGCTGCGGTCGGAGATTCTCGTGCTCTCGAGCTCTATTCCGCACACGCTGGTGGGCCCGCGCGTCGGCGATGAGCTCATCAAGCGCATGGATGAGGAAAAGGGAATCTGCCTGCTCGACAGCATGAGCTTTCCGGATGTGAGCTTGCGGGTCTATCGGCGGGGATGTTGATCGCCGCCGGCGGGTTCGAAATTGCGCCGCGTTTGTGTGAGGCCAATCACTTAACCGCTGACGTCTTGCCCGTAATATCCCGGTCACGCAAACACGGGGAGATTTCACATGCGCAAGATCATTCTGGTGGCCGCCATGGTCCTGGCTTCCGCCTCTGCCCAGGCAGATGGCTCCCGCAGCCTGTCGCTGTCCGCGGCGGGCGCTCAGGCTCCCGCTCCGCAGACCACGCAGACCTCGGCGACCACCTCCACACCGCAGGCGAGCGAAACGACGCCAGCCGCCGAGGCGCCGAAATATTCCGATCGTCCGCCGGCCGTGACGCTGTCTGCACCGCCCGCTCCGGTGACTGCGGCCGCTCCGGCGGTGACCACGCCCGCGCCCACCCCGGCACCGGTCGCGACAACCAAGCCGGCCAAGAAAACGGCAAAGGCGGACAAGCCGAAGTCCAAGCGCTGGACCGAGCGCCGCATCATCAGCGAGCTGCACCGCCACGGCATCTATTGGTAAGACTCTCGCCAAAAGCAGATGGCCGGGCAAAAGCCCGGCCATGCGCAAGAGTTTTGGATTGGGCCGGGCGCGTTTACTGCGACACCGTCTGCACCACGCTTCCGATCGGACGCGTAGTCGTGCTTGCGGTCGGCACCTTCATGTCCTTCATCAGAGCTTCGTCATATTCCGGCAGCGACTGCAGCGTCGTCTTGGCCTTCATCTGCACGACCTTGTAGCCGCCGGCCTTGAGGCGCGCGAGCAGCGCCGGCAAGGCGATGCCGGTATTCTTCTGGAAGTCGTGCATCAGGATGATGCCCTTGCCGAGCTTGTCGAGCCGCGTCATCACCGTCTCGATGATCTTCTCCGGCGTCGCGCCCTTGCGGAAGTCGAAGGAGTCGACATCGGTCGAGAACATCGCGACGTTGCGGGTGCCGAAATAGCTCACGATCGCCGGATTATGCTGAAGCTGCGGGAAGCGGAAGAACGGCGCAGGGTTGGCACCGAGCGCGAATTTCACCGCGCTGATGCCCTTCTCGACCTCGTCCTTGGCCATCTGCTCGGTCATCTTCTTGCCGTTCAGATTGACGTGCGACCAGGTGTGCGTGCCGACCGTATGGCCCTGGGCCAGCACCTGGCGCAGGATCTCCGGATGATAGGTCGCGTGCTTGCCGACCGAGAAGAACAGGCCCTTGGTGCATTCGTCCGCGAGCGCCTTCAGCACATTCGGCGTGTTCACGGGCCAGGGACCGTCGTCGAAGGTCAGCACGACCTCCTTCTCGGTGAGGAAGTCGAATTGCTTGAAATGATCGAAGCCGAAACCGGGACCACCCGTCGTGTCGATCTCGACCACGCGGGAGACGCCCAGCGCGTTCGGGTTGGCGCAGGCCTGCTTCGGCTGCACCGGCATGACGGGAGCGGGCGCAGGTGCCTGGGCCATCGCCGCCGGCTTGGCCGCGACCGTCGCGGTGGTCTCGACGTCATCCTTGGCGGCAAGCCTCGCCGGTGCCGGCAATGAGTCGGCGGCACGGGCGGCAATTGTCTTGGGAGCGGCCTGATCGGCGCGCGAGGAATAATAAAACCAACCGCCGGCGGCGATCACGACCGCCGCAACTACACTGGCCAGCATCAGGCCCAACGCATTACGCATCGCTACTCTTTCCAATTACGCAACCAAACCTGCGGAATTTCCCGCGCGACGAGCCATTAATGCGAAGTAACAGTTAACGTGACACCAACACGACGGCGGTTGTGGAGGAATTTCAGGCCGATGCGCCAATGTGACTGAGATCACAGTCGGAGCGGGCCGCGTGACTGTCATCACAGTGGAAACTGTTTTGCTGGAGCATCGTAGTTCCCATCAACAACGGGCGCCGTTGCGACGGCGCCAATGGGAGCTTCAAATGACCAAGTCTTCTGACACCAAGTCTTCGAGCACCAAGTCCTTCTCTGCCAGTATCCGCGACACCAGCCTGGCTCTGGGCTTTGCCGCCATCGTCTCTCTGATCTCGACGACCTCGAGCTTCGCCTTCTCGGCCGAGGCGCAGCAGATGTGCACCGGCGATGCCTTCCGCCTGTGCTCGTCGGAAATCCCCAACATCCCGAAGATCACGGCGTGCATGATGAAGCATCGCTCGGACCTGAGCGCCGGCTGCCGCGCGGTGATGGACAAGGATCTGGCCAAGGGCGCGTCGCGCAAGGTCGCTGACGCCCAGGACAGTCAGTAACAGCGCGCAACGACATCGTTCGCGCCGGTTAGCTCCCTTCGCGATGTGCCCCGGCCTCGAGCCGGGGCCACGCGGCGGCACTCTCCCGCTCGGCAATAAAGCCGTTGCAGCCCCGGGTTCGTCGCACTAGCTTCCCCCGCACGTCTTTCCGGGTAAGAGGCATTACGCGATGACCAGATTTCTTTTCATCATTCCTTTGCTCCTGTGCGCCTCGGCGGCAACAGCGCAGCAGCAGCCTGGTCACGATGCTTGCGCGCGCGACGTCACGCGCTTCTGCCGCGCCGTCATGAACAATGGCGACGGCGCCGTGCTCGCCTGCCTGAAGGAGAATCGCGCCCGACTCAGCAAGGGCTGCGACAAGGTGCTTAGGGAGCACGGGCAGTAACGGCTCTGGTAGTCCCGTAGCCCGGATAGAGCGAAGCGAAATCCGGGGTTCTTTCTTCGCGGATAAACTTACCCGGATTGCGCTGCGCTCCATCCGGGCTACTGCGCACAAACGCTACGTGCTGCTTCCCGCCGCGGTCGCGACCACCGGCAGCACCTCCTCGCTTGCGCGATCCGGTGTCTCCTCCTTCCAGCGCACCGAGCCGAACGGACGCTCGAGCATGCGGCGGATCCGCACCGGCTCGGGGCCGATGTGGAAGGCGATCGCCTCCTGATGCAGCGCGCGTTCGGATTGGGTCGAGCGGTTGCGCTGACGCAAGTAATCGAACCAGGTCGGGCAGTGATAGCGCTCGGTCCACAATTCGGGATCGGCGATGTCGCGCGCGATCGACCAGCCATAGGCACCGTTGCGCTGCCGCGAGAGCTGCACGTCCTGCATGACGTTGTGGAACGCGCGCGCATTCTCCTGCGCGACGCGATATTCGATCTCGACCACCAGGGGACCGCTGCGCCCCGTCAGAGACAGCTTCACCTCTGGATCGGCCAGCACGTCGGCGTCTTCGTTGCGGGCGCCGACGCGCGGCATCGTCAGCCAGATCCCGAGCAGCGGCGAGATCAGCATCAGGCCAGCCGCGGTCAGCAGCGCGACCTCGACACCGGCATAGTCGGTGAGATGGCCCCAGCCCCAGGCGCCGATCGCAATGCCGCCGGAAATCGAAGCCTGGAACGCCGCGAGCGAACGTCCCGCGACCCAGCGCGGCGCCGAGAGCTGCACGCCGATGTTGAACAGCGCAATCGCAGCCATCCAGACCGCGCCGGCCAGCACCAGCGCCGCTGCGGTCAGCACCGGTTCCGTGCTGAGGGCAAGCGCGGCCATCGCGAATGCCATCGAGATCGTGCAGGCGCGGATCGCGGCCTCGCCGCTCATGCGCTTGCGCAATTCGTGGATGTTGAGCGCGCCAACGACGGCGCCCATGCCGAAGGCGCCCAGCATGATGCCGTAGGTCTGCGCGCCGCCATGCAGCAGGTCGCGCGCGACCAGCGGCATCAACGCCATGATGGCGCCGCCGATCAGGCCCATCACCAGCGTGCGCAACAGCACGATCTTGATCGGCGGCGAATTGGTGATGTAGCGGAAGCCCGAGACCATGGCGCGGTTGAGCTTTTCCCGCGGCAGCCGCGACGGCTCGACCGAGCGGCGCCAGAGCAGCAGCACCACCAGCAGCGGTAGATAGAGGATAGCGTTGCAGGCAAACGCGGCCACCGCGCCGAGCGCGGCGACGATGACGCCGCCGACCGCCGGACCGAAGCTGCGCGCGATGTTGTAGCTGATGCCATTCAGCGCGACGGCCGATGGCAGCGCATCGGGCGGCACCTGCTCGCTGACCGAGGACTGCCAGGCCGGGCCGAACAGTGCGTTGCCGCTGCCCACCACGAAGCAGAAGGCGAGCAGGGCCTCGGGGGTGATGAGATTGAACCCGGCCAGCACCGTCAGCGCGGTCGCGCCGGTGAGGGCAATCATCAGCGAGACCAGGGTGACGATGCGGCGGTCATACATATCGGCGATGGCGCCGGCCGGCATCGAGATCAGCATGATCGGCAGCATCAAGGCGGTCTGCACCAGCGCGACCTTGTCCGCAGAGGCCGCCATCTGCGTCATCGCCCAGGCCGCGCCGACGCCCTGAATCAGCAGGCCCAGATTGGAAAGCAGGCTGGCGAGCCAGATGCGCCGGAACACGGTGTAGCGCAGCGGCGCGGTAATGCCGTCGGCGGCCATTTTCTGGCGGTTCGGCTGCTCGGTCATATCCCCTTCCATATGGGCTGGCAGAAGTGGTTTCGGGCGATTCCGGCAAATTCTTTGATGCCCGCGAAAGTCCTTCGCTGTCCAGTGGTTAGGCCGCTATAAGCGGTGCAAAGAGGCGGTTTGCCGGGGGAACAGATGAAGCTGTCACGACGGATGATCTTGCTGGGGGCGGGCAGCTTGCCCTTCGCAACTGCGAGCTTGCGGATGGGCGCATGGGCCCAAACCGCACCCGCCGCGGCGCCCGGCACCGAGGTGCCGCCGATCCTGTTCGTCCACGGCAATGGCGACTACGACGCGCTCTGGATGACGACGCTGTGGCGGATGGAATCCAACGGCATCGCCCGCGATCGCATGATGGCGATCAATTTCACCGACCCCAATGCGCGCAGCGACGACAAGGTCGAGCAGGCGAACCGCTCCTCGACCGAGGACCAGCGCCGCGAGCTCGCCGCTGCCATCGCGGATTTGAAGCGCCGCACCGGCGCGGCGCGCGTGGCGCTGGTCGGCAGCTCGCGCGGCGGCAACGCGATCCGCAACGTGATCAAGAACGGCGGGGCCGGCGATGTCAGTCACGCCGTTTTGTGCGGCACGCCCAATCACGGCGTGTTCGCGACCGACGACCAGCTCAACAACGAGTTCAACGGCCGCGGCCCGTTCCTGCGCGGCCTCAACGAGGGCGAGAGCGAGGTGACGCCGGGTGTTGCCTTCCTCACATTGCGCAGCGACGGCATGGACAAATACGCGCAAGCCGACGGCCGTTTCATCGGCAAGCCCGGCACGCCGACCGGCGTCACCAATGAAGGGCCGGAGCTGAAGGGCGCCACCAATCTCGTGCTCGGCGCGCTCGACCACCGCGAGGTGGCGTTCCATCCGCGCGCATTCCGGGAGATCTACAAGTTCATCGCGGCACGCGAGCCCGCGCGCATCGCGATTGTGCCGGAGGCAAGCATCAAGCTTGGCGGCCTGGTCACCGGCACGCCCGGCGGCGTGTCGACCAATCGCCCCGTGGCGGGTGCAACCGTCGATATCTTCCGCGTCGATTCTGATACCGGTGAGCGCAAGGACGGAGCAGTCTACAGTGCGCAGACCGGCGCCGACGGCCGTTGGGGGCCCGTGCAGGTCGACCCCTCCTGGTCGCTCGAGTTCGTCCTGACCTCGCCGGGTGCGCCGATCACACACATCTATCGCTCGCCGTTCCCGCGCTCGTCCGACGTCGTCCATTTGCGCGCCGCACGGCCGCTCGGGCCAGCCGACAAGGACGCCGGCGCGGTCGTGATCATGTCACGTCCTCGCGGCTATTTCGGTTTGCCGAGGGACGTGGTGTTGCTGGACGGCAAGGAGCCGGCCGACGTCAAGCCGGGCGTGCCGACGGATTCGGCGGCAACATTGCGGCTTGCGGCCGGCGAGGTTGGACGTAACATCGTGGCCCAATTCGGCGAAGAACGAATTGTGGCGCGCGCCTGGCCCGCTGCCGAGAACAGGATTGCGATTGCCGAGCTGACTTATTAGCTGTTTGCCTGCGTCCCTTCTTGCGGGAGAGAGCCATGAATATCGCCAGCGTGCGTCGGCCCATCATCCCTCCGGCTCCCCCGCGTGCACCAGACGACATGTCGTTCTTTGGCCGGCTCGCCGTGATCCGCCAGAACATGATCGCAACCTGGGGGCAGCGTGCTTATGAGGAAGACGTCATCCAGGGCCGCTTCTTCTTCCGCAACAGCTTCATCCTGAATCAGCCGGATGCGATCCGGCATGTCCTGCTCACCAACTACGAGAACTATTCGCGTACGCCGGCGGGAATCCGCATGCTGCGTCCCGTGCTCGGTGACGGCCTTCTGATCGCGGAAGGCCATTCCTGGACGTTCCAGCGCCGCACGCTGGCGCCGGCGTTCACGCCGCGCGCGACCGCGAATCTCGTTCCGCACATGACGGCGGTGCTCGACGAGACCATCGCCAAGCTCGATGCGCGCACGGGCGAAGACCTCGACCTGCGCGAGATCATGCAGCGCATGACGTTGGAAATTGCCGGGCGCACGATGTTCTCGTTCGGTATGGACCGGCATGGCGCGACCTTGCGCAATTTCATCATGGAATATGCCGCGCAGTTGGGGCGCCCGTATCTGCTCGACATGGTGCTGCCGGTGTCGTGGCCGAGCCCGATGGATTTTGCCCGGGCCCGTTTCCGCAAGCGCTGGACCGAGTTCGTCGCGATGCTGATCGCCGAACGGCGTGCGGCCGGCAAGAAGGACGGCGCGCCGCCGCGCGACCTGTTCGATCTCATGGACGCCGCGCGCGACCCTGAAACCGGCAAGGGCTTTTCCGACGAGCAGCTCGTCGACGAGGTCGCGACCATGATTCTCGCCGGTCACGAGACCACCGCCACGGCGCTGTTCTGGGCGCTCTACCTGCTCGCGCTCGACCCTGATACGCAGGAGGAGGTCGCCTCCGAGACGCGCGGCGAGCATCTCGACAGCATGGCCGACATCGACCGGCAGAAGTTCACCCGCGCGGTGATCGAGGAGACGATGCGGCTCTATCCGCCGGCGTTCCTGGTCGCGCGTGCCGCGCGCGAGAAGGACAACGCGGCCGGCATCGAGATCGGCAAGGGCGACATCATCATGATCGCGCCCTGGCTGCTGCACCGGCATGAGAAGCTATGGGATCAGCCGAACGCGTTCATTCCAAAGCGCTTCATGTCGGCGGAGGTGCCCGACCGCTTTGCCTATCTGCCGTTCGGCGCAGGTCCGCGTGTCTGCATCGGCGCGCCGTTCGCGCAGGCCGAATCCGTGCTGGCGCTGGCCCGGCTGATCGGCGCGTTCCGCGTCGAGCTCGCCGACCAGACCACGCCCGTGATCCCGCTCGGCGTCGTCACGACCCAGCCGGACCACTCACCCATGTTCCGCATCACGCGCCGGTGACAGGCCCTTCGTCTGGCCGATGGCGCGATGCAACCTAGATAGAGTCCCGCCATGAGCGACATCCAGGCCCAGTTTTCCGTCCTCAAGCAGACCGCCGATGCGAAGGTGGTCGATGCGATCGCGCGTCTGATCGAAGACGGCGAGGATCACGAGCTCAACCGCGTCAATGTCCTCGACTTCGCCACGCAGCATGCCGTCGACGAAGAGCACGCGATCTCGGCCTTCCTGCACGCGGCGCGGCTCGGCCTGTTCGACCTCGGCTGGAACGTGCTCTGTCCGGGCTGCGGCGGTGTGCTCGGCGCGCATACGACGTTGAAGGCGCTCAAGCCCGACGACTATCACTGCGCGCTGTGCGCTTGCGGCTACAAGGCTTCCGTCGACGATCAGGTCGAGGTCTCATTCACGGTGAACCCGCGGGTCCGGCGCATCGCGGCGCACGATCCCGATACGCTTCCGGTCTGGGAATATTTCAAGCAGGTGTTCTGGAGCTCCGGCGTCGACTTCAACAAGGAGTCCTTTGCAACGCTCGCCAACGAGGTGACGCTCGACACCATGGAGCTGCCGGCGGGCGAGAAAGCGACCATGTCGCTGCAGCTGCCTGATGACTTCGTCATCATCTTCGAGCCGGTGACGCACGCCGCCCATTTCATCGACGTCCAGGGCGAGCCGACCAAGGACCGTCAGCAGCTCGCCATCATGTACAACAAGGTGCAGGCTCCGACGGGCACCACGACCATGCGGCCCGGTCCGCTGCGGCTGTCGCTGGAGAACCAGGCCGGCGTGCGCGTGCTGCCGTCGGTGTTCATCGCGGCCGAGGCGCTTCACCATCTCATCGGCAAGCGCAAGCCGTTCCTCACCGCCAAGCGGATGCTGTCGAACCAGACCTTTCGCGACGTCTTCAAGGCGGACAATCTCAGTCTCGACCAGCGCCTCCAGATCACCTCGCTCACCTTCCTGTTCACCGATCTGAAGGGCTCGACCGCGCTCTATGAGCGGGTCGGCGATCTCGCCGCCTTCGATCTCGTGCGTGCGCATTTCCATGCGCTGCTCGAAATCATCTCCTCCGAGAAGGGCGCGGTGGTAAAGACCATCGGCGATGCCGTGATGGCGACCTTCGTCAGACCCGAGCATGCCATCGTCGCAGGCTTGCGGATGCGCGCGGCTATGGACGAGCTCAACAAAAAGCGCGGCACCGACGATCTCATCGTCAAGATCGGCATTCATGAAGGCCCGTGTCTGGCGGTAATGCTCAACGAGCGGCAGGATTATTTTGGCCAGACCGTCAACATCGCCGCCCGCGTCCAGAGCCTGTCGACCGCGCAGGAGATTCACATCACCGGCCCCGTGCTGGATGCGCCGGCTGTTGCGGAAATCCTTCAGCAGCGCGAGATCAAGCCGATCCAGAAACAGGCCGCGCTGCGCGGCATCGCCGACAAGATGGTGGTGTACGAGATTCCGTGATCGATTCTCGCTGTCGCCCCTGCGAACGCAGGGGCCCATACCGCGTGATGTCTAAAATGGGCCAGATGATCGTTGCCTAAGTCATCGCCAAAAGAAACCCTGTGGTTATGGGTCCCCGCGTTCGCGGGGACGACAGCTGGAGGCTCAGCTTGAGCATCGCGTCCGATTGACGACGCCCAGATTGCCGAAACGTAATGCGCGCGCGGAACTGACGCACGTTGCGCCGGTTGAGGTTCCTGCTCATATAATGCTGTAACAGCCGCCCCTCGCGGCGCATCGATTTCGGTAGGATCTCATGCTCGACGGCCTCCGCCAATTCATCACCGACATAGTCGCCCCTCACGACCAGAGCCGCACGTTCGGTGAGAGCGATTATCGGTTGGCCGCGACGGCGCTGCTGGTCCACGTTGTCTCGCTGGACGGTCAGCCGACGGCGGCCGAGCAGCGCAAGCTGCACAGCCTGATCGAGAGCCATTTCGGGCTCGACCACGGCACTGCGGATCGCCTGATCGCGGACGCCACCCAGGTCGAGGGTGAGGCGGTGGATCTCTATCGCTTCACCAGTGTCATCATGCGCTCGCTCGACGAAGAGGGCCGCAAGCGCGTCGTCCGGATGATGTGGGAGCTGGTCTATGCCGACGGCCAGGTCTCCGAATTCGAAGACAACGTCGTCTGGCGCGCCTCCGACCTGCTCGGGATTTCCCAGCGCGACCGGATCGAGCTGAAGCACGCCGTTGCGGACCGTGCCGGCAGTCAGCTGAAGGATAGCGCGGTCGGTGGCTGACCCCGTGCTACCTGCGCGGGTGGCCGGTTGTGCCGCTCACATGACGAAACTTTAATGTATTTGCCGGCCGCCTCGCGCCCGGATTCACCCGCAAATCCGCGGTTTTCCTGCCGTCCCTGATCTCCGCTCAAGCCGCCATGCTGCCAGTGCCGCTTGCCTGTCGCGCACGGCCTATGCTCTCGTTCCGCCATTGCGGGCCCAAAATCTTCTTCGAGAGACTTGGGTCAAAAGACTTGGATCAAGAGACTTAGGTCAAGAGTTGGATCGTGACTGAGCGGGTAACGTTGATCACCGGGGCCTCGGCGGGCATAGGCACGGAGCTGGCGCGCGTGTTTGCCGCCAATGGACATCGCCTGGCGTTGACGGCGCGGCGCGCGGATCGGCTCGAGGCGCTCGCGAACGAGCTCACCGCCAAGGGCGGCAAGAAGCCGATCGTGATTGCCTGCGATCTCCAGGACATGAACGCCGGCGAGACGATCGCGGCGGCGCTCGCCGCCGAAGGCGTCGAACTCGATCACCTCGTCAACAATGCCGGTTTCGGGGTGTTCGGTGATGCCATCGAGCGCGACCGCGACGCGCAGATCGGGATTGTCGATGTCAACGTGCGGGCTCTGACGGATTTGTCGCTGCGCTTCGCCGATCAGCTCATCAAGAACAAGGGCGGTCTTCTCAATGTCGGATCGGTCGCAGGCTTCCTGCCGGGCCCCGGCATGGCCGTCTACTATGCGTCCAAGGCCTACGTGATTTCCTTCACCGAAGCGCTGCGCGCGGAGCTCGCCCCGCGCGGTGTTCGCGTCACGGTCCTTTGTCCGGGCCCGGTGCCCACCGAATTCCAGGCGCGCGCCGGCGTCGGCTCCGGACACGATACAGCCCTGCTTAACGTTTCCGCCGCCGATGTCGCAGTCGAGGCCTATCGTGGCCTGATGGCGAACAAACGGGCAGTGCTGCCCGGTCTCGGCATCAAGATCGTGCCATTTGCGCTGCGCTTTTTCCCGCGGGGCTTCATCCTGGCTGCCACCAGCCGGTTCCAGAGGCAGAGGCACTAAGGTCAGCTCGGGCGACCGTATTGGCCCGGGGCTTGCTTCTCTTGAGCTGTGTGCGCGAACTCACACGAAATTAACGATCGCTTAGTTATGCTGGCAGTCTGACCTAACAGCTTTCGCAAGGACAATGTCGTTCCGGACGGACAGGTTTGGTGGCGGAGAATTGGTGCCCTTCCCGCGAAGGACGCCCGGCGCGACTGCCTCTGAGGCGATAAGCGGCCTGCCGGTTCTCATTGTCCTGCACCAGGAATCTTCGACCCCCGGCCGCGTCGGCAATGCCTTGCGCGCGCTCGGCCATCGCCTCGACATCCGCCGTCCGCGCTTTGGCGATCCCCTGCCCGACACGCTCGATCAGCATGCCGGCGCCGTCTTCTTCGGCGGCCCGATGAGCGCCAATGATTCCGACGACTATATTCGCCGCGAGATCGACTGGATCGAAATTCCGCTCCGCGAGCAGCGGCCGTTCCTGGGCATCTGCCTTGGCGCCCAGATGCTGGCGATGCAGCTCGGGGCGCGCGTCGCGCCGCATGCCGAGGCGCTGACCCAGATCGGCTATTATCCGATCCGTCCCACAGCCGCGGGCCGCGCGCTGTGCCCTGCCTGGCCGGATCAGGTCTATCACTGGCATCGCGAGGGATTCGAGCTGCCTGCCGGCGCCGAGTTGCTCGCAGAAGGCGACGATTTTCCGGTGCAGGCATTCCGCGCCGGCAATGCCTTCGGCGTGCAGTTTCATCCTGACGTGACCTACGCGATGATGCATCGCTGGACCACGCGGGGCTATGACGGCTTCAGCGCGCCCGGTGCGCGACAGCGACATCATCATTTCGCGGATCGTGCCGTGTACGATGCCGCAGAGCGGGCCTGGCTCGATCATTTCATCGACGGCTGGCTGGCGCGCCGGCCGGTGCTGGCGCAAGCCGCCGAGTAAGCCGCGCCTCAGCGCAGTTCCTTGGCGCAGTTCCTGGCGCAGTTTCTTGGCGCAAGTTCTTGCCTCCCCCGGTCATGCTAGGCTCGATCCTAACGAGCGCGCGAACGCGCCGGCAAACCAGGGAGAGCGTCATGGCCTATGAACACATCCTCTACGACGTCAGCGACAAGATCGCGACCATCACGCTCAATCGTCCTGATCGCATGAATGCGTGGACCCCGATCATGGAACGCGACGTGCGTCATGCCATGGAAGCGTCGAGCGCCGACGACAATGTTCGCGTCATCCTCCTCACCGGCGCCGGCCGCGGCTTTTGCGCGGGTGCCGACATGGATGCGTTGAAGGGGCTCGACCCCGACGACGTCAGGCGCGCCTCGAACCTGCCGCCGTTCGACATGAACCGCCGGCCGGATTGGCAGACGCGCTATGGCTATTATCCGTCGATCAGGAAGCCTGTCATCGCCATGCTCAACGGCGCGACCGCCGGCATCGGCCTTGTGCACGCGCTGTATTGCGACCTTCGCTTTGCCGCCGACAACACGGTGTTCACCACCGCTTTCGCGCGACGCGGGCTGATCGCCGAGCATGGCATCAGCTGGATGCTGCCGCGCATCGTCGGCCACGCCAATGCGATGGATATGTTGCTGTCAGCGCGCCGGGTGTCGAGCGAGGAAGCCTTTCGGATCGGGCTGGTCAACCGGCTCTGCTCGCCTGAGAAGCTCCGCGAGGAGACCTACGCCTATGCACGCGATCTCGCCGATTTCGTCTCGCCGAGTGCGATGGCCGTGATCAAGCGCCAGCTCTACGAAGTGCCGTTCCAGACCATGGCCGAGGCGACGATCGAAGCCAACCGGGAGATGATGGTGGCGCTGGCCGGCAGCGATTTCAGGGAGGGGGTGGTGAGCTTCATGGAGAAGCGGCCGCCGCGGTTTACGGGGAGGTAGGGGGGAGGTTGGGTAGAGCCCGGCTTCGCCCTGCGGGCTACGCCGCGGCAGCCTTCGCTACGAAAGGGCTTGCCGAGCCGAAGCAGGCGTAGCCTGCGAAGGCTGGTGGAGCCAGGCGGGATCGAACCGCCGACCTCGTCATTGCGAACGACGCGCTCTCCCAGCTGAGCTATGGCCCCTTTGCTGGCCGCACTGGTAAACGCGGCCGACAACCGGGCGCCATTTAAGTCCCCGCCAAGGTCAAGTCAAGGACGGGTGTCACCCGGTTTTAGCCATTCGGGGCGCCGACTTCCCTTGTTTGGGGAGGGGGGAACCGATATCTAGCAAAAGGCGTCACTTCCGACCGCAGCCAGTCTTCAAAAGCCAGAGTCTTCAAAAGCCAGAGCCCTGAAAAATCATGCGTGCCGTTCTCGACATCGTCATCATCGTGCTCGACCTCTACGTCTGGCTGCTGATCGCATCCGCGATCCTGTCCTGGCTGATCGCCTTCAACGTCGTGAACACCCGCAACCAGTTCGTCTCGGCGGTGGCGGAGTTCCTGTACCGGATCACGGAGCCGGTGCTGGCGCCGATTCGCAATTTCCTGCCCAGCCTCGGCGGTCTCGACATCTCGCCGATCATCCTGATCCTGATCATCATGTTCATCGAGCGGGTGATCCTGTACTACATCTATCCCAACGTAATCTGAGCAGGCTGGGGCGCCTTGTTTGCCAACGAAGCTTTCAAGGAACCCTGGCGCTACTCGACCGCAGGAATCAGCATCGCGCTGCGCGTGACGCCGCGCGGCGGCCGCGACGACATCGACGGGATCGAGCAACTGGCCGATGGCCGCAGCGTGCTCAAGGTGCGGGTGCGCGCGATCGCCGATGGCGGCGAGGCCAACAAGGCCGTCCTGGTGCTGCTGGCGAAATCGCTTGGCGTCCCCAAGGCCAGCGTGAGGCTCCTGTCGGGGGCAACCTCGCGGCTGAAGCAGATCGCGGTCGACGGCGATCCGGCACGGCTCGGCGAGGTCCTGCGCCAGCTCGTCCAAGCCAAATCGGCTGACGCCAAATCGACTGACTGAGGAACTGACATGACCGCCAAAATCATCGATGGAAAAGTCATCGCCGCGGAACTCCGCGCGCGCGTTGCTGAGGAGGTCGCCCGGGTCAAGCGCGAGCACAATCTGGTGCCGGGCCTTGCGGTGGTCCTAGTCGGCAGCGACCCCGCCAGCGAGGTCTATGTCCGTTCCAAGCACACCCAGACCCAGGCCGCCGGCATGGCCTCGTTCGAGCACAAGCTGCCGGCCGATGTCGCGCAGGCAGATCTCCTGGCGCTGGTCGCAAAGCTGAACCGCGATCCGGCCGTGCACGGCATCCTGGTGCAGCTGCCGTTGCCGAAAGGGTTGAACACAGAAGCCGTCATCAATGCCATCGATCCCGCCAAGGACGTCGACGGCCTGCATCCGAACAATGCCGGCCGGCTCGCCGGCGGCTTCGAGGCGCTGTCGCCCTGCACGCCGCTCGGCTGCATCATCCTGACCAAGAGCGTGCACGCTTCGCTGGAAGGCATGAATGCCATCGTCATCGGCCGCTCCAATCTGGTCGGCCGTCCCTTGGTGCAATTGCTTTTGAACGAGAACGCCACGGTGACGATCGCGCATTCGCGCTCGCGCGATCTCCCCGGGCTCGTGAAGAAGGCTGATCTCGTCTATGCCGCGGTCGGCAAGCCCGAAATGGTGCGCGGCGACTGGCTGAAGCCGGGCGCGACCGTGATCGACGTCGGCATCAACCGGATTCCGAAGGACGACGGCAAGACGCGCCTCGTCGGCGACGTCGCCTATCAGGAGGCGCTCGGAGTTGCCGGCGCCATCACGCCGGTGCCGGGCGGCGTCGGTCAGATGACGGTGGCCTGCCTGCTGGTGAACACGCTGCGCGCGGCCTGCGCGATCGCCGGGCTGCCGAAGCCGGCGGTGTAGCTGAACTCTCGTGCGCGGCTGAGCCGGGGCCCGGTCGCGCCATGTGTCCCGGCTCAGCGACGCGTCACTTCGTGCCGCATCGCGTCCGGGACACAGAAACTCAACCCTGCTTCTTCTTCTTCTCGCGATCCATGCCTTCGAGGATCAGCTTGTGCGCATCCTCCGGGCCGCCCCAGCGCAGGATCTTCACCCATTTGCCCTTCTCGAGATCCTTGTAGTGCTCGAAGAAGTGCTGGATCTGCTGCAGCGTGATGTCGGGCAGGTCGGAGTACGATTTCACCTTGTCGTAGCGCTGCGTCAGCTTCGACGACGGCACCGCCAGAATCTTCTCGTCGCCGCCGGCCTCGTCCTCCATGAACAGCACGCCGACCGGGCGCACGCTCATGACGGCGCCGGGGATGATGGCGCGGGTGTTGATGATCAGCACGTCGCAGGGATCGCCGTCATCGGACAGCGTGTGCGGGATGAAGCCGTAATTGCCGGGGTAACGCATCGGCGTGTACAGGAAACGGTCGACCACCAGCGTGCCGGCTTCCTTGTCCATTTCGTATTTGATCGGTTCGCCGCCCACGGGGACTTCGATAAGGACGTTGACTTCGTGGGGTACGTTCTTCCCGATCGAGATCGCATCGATACGCATTCAAGGCTCCGTTGTTGCCGAGGTAAAATCGCGCCCGGCAGCCGATTTTGGCGCTGTCATACGCGGGCTTGGCCCGCTGATCCATCGCGTTTTTGTGAAATAATGAATCCCGAAGTCACCGGCGCAAAGGCGAGCGGTATCGACGGAAGGGAAAACGCTGCCGGCTAGGCTTTCAGCAGCTCAATTGGTCCAAATCTTAGTTGGTCCAGATCTTAGTTGGTCCAGGCGAAGGCGACCTTGTCGAGCGACTTCGGCCCGAACCGCTCCGACGAGCGTGCCACCATACGGCCCCCCAGCGCCCGGTAGAACTCGGTCGCCGGGTCGTTGTCCGAGAGCGCCCACACCACCATGCTCTTCAGCCCGCTCTGCATCAGGTCACGGCGGGCGGCGGCGAACAGGCGGCGGCCGAAGCCGAGGCCCTGGAATTCCGGACGCAGATAAAGCTCGTAGATCTCGCCGTCGAAATGCAGACTGCGAGCACGGTTGCGACCGTAATTGGCGTAGCCTGCGATCTTGTCGCCGAACACCAGCACGCTGACGCGGCTGCCCTTGCGGATCGCGCTGTCCCACCATTGCGGGCCACGGCGGTTGATGAGCTTCTCCAGCTCGGCACCGGGAATGATGCCCTGATAGGCGGAGCGCCAGGCTTCGTCATGAGTGGACGCCACCGCAGTTGCATCTGCAGCTTTGGCCGGCCGGACCTCGATCAGGGTTGTGCTCATGGGCGCAATCAAACCAAGTCGCCGCGTCGGCGGCAAGACCTATCGTTAATTATCGGTTAACGTGTGGACTTTCTGCATCAGTCTCTTAACCATGTTGTGCCGAAAAAAGACAAGACGCCAACTCAAATGGCACTGGCGTGCCCTGCGTCGGTGCAAAACTCGTGTTGCGGCAACGAATGAATGGCAATGGCAGCGCAGAAAATCCGCCCACGGTGATTCGTTCCTACTAGTGTGGCCGTCGCTGTTCGTGTTCGCCCTCGGCCATTGATGCGGCTTCTCACCACCATCGCGCTCCTGTCGCTGCTGGCCTTGCTGATGGCGTCGCCTGTGTGCGCTCAGGTCACGTTTGGTCCATCCGGAGAGGAGGGCGAACAGCTTCGCCGACAGGAATGGCTTGTGCCGTCGCCGGATACCGACATCGCAGCGCATGCCCTGCTGTTTCGGCCCGCCGGCGCAGGTCCTTTCCGGCTTGCGGTGATCGCCCACGCCTCGACGCAGAATGTGTTGCGTCGTGCGCAAATGCCGCAGCCGGAATACCGTCCTCTTGCCGCCTATCTCGTCGCGCGCGGCTTTGCCGTGCTGGTGCCGCAGCGGCTCGGCCATGGTGCGACCGCCGGCCGTTATGTCGAGGACCAGGGTGGATGCGACGAGGCCGACTATGCCCGTTCGGGCCGTGCCACGGCCGAGCAAATCCGGCTCGCGCTGGATCATTTGCTAAAGCAGGATTTCATCCGCAAGGAGGCCGCCATCGTGATCGGCCATTCCGCCGGCGGCTGGGGTGCGCTGGCGCTCGTCAATGCCGATCCGAAAGCGATCTCCGCGATCACGGTGTTCGCGCCGGGCCGCGGCGGCCATGCCAATGATGAACCGAACAAAATCTGCGCGCCGCACTCACTGATTGCCGCTGCAGCGGAGTTCGGCAAGGCTGCACGCATTCCCGTCACATGGCTCGTTGCGGCCAATGACAGCTACTTCTCGCCGGCATTTTCGAAGAGCCTGGCTGACGCGTTTCGCGGCGGTGGCGGCAAGGCCGATTTTCGCATCCTGCCGGCCGTCGGCGGCGAGGGGCATTGGCTGATCGAGAGCGAGGCTGGTGTCAAAGCTGCAAGCAGCGAGCTTGCGCGGGCGCTGGCTCAGCCTGCGACGCCCATGAAGCGATGGGACAATCGCTGATGCCAAGATGGCCCGACGATGACGTGATCCTGTTCGACGGCGTCTGCATCTTCTGCTCGCGCTGGGTGCGCTTCGTCGCCAAGCGTGATACGGCGAAGCGGTTTCGCTTCACGCCGATCCAGTCGGACTATGGGGCGAAGCTCGCGCGCTCGTTCGGGATCGATCCCGATGATCCCGACACCAACGCGGTCATCCACGGCGGCGAAGCGTTCATGAAGTCCGATGCCGCGCTGACCGTGCTGTCGCTGCTTCCCGGCTGGGGCTGGGTGCGCGCGCTATTCGCCGTGCCGAAGCCGTTGCGCGACCCCGCGTACAGCCTGATTGCGTGTAACCGCTATCGTATTTTTGGGAAGTATGACGTCTGCTTCGTGCCAGACGCGGATTTGCGGGCCCGGGTGATTGAGTGATAAAACTACCGCAAGCTAAAGAAGCGAAGTCTCGGGAGCGATAAGCCCAAGGAATGTCGAAGGCGGTTCTCACAACAAAGGTGATTCCCGGGTATAAAGACCTACCTGAGGTCCGCTATCATTTTCCTCGCACCTACCTCAATCAGGTTCGGCAGGCGGTCGGCGACTACATTCTTTACTACGAGCCCAGGCGCACGACAGTTGAGCTGTCAAGTTTCGGTGGACGACAATCGTACTTCGCAGTCGCCCGCGTGGTAGAGCTCATTGAAGACAAGGAGAAAGAAGACCACTATTACGCTCGCGTAGATGACTATTTGGACTTCGATCGGCCGGTGCCATTCGCCGAAGGGAGCCACTACTATGAAAGAGCCCTAAGAAAGGCAGATGGAAGCACCAACAAGGGTGCCTTCGGTCGCGCTGTTCGACTGATCCCTGATGCTGAATTTGATCAAATTTTGAAGGCTGGATTTGCACCGATTCTTGGCGAGGAAACGCCGCAGCGCCAGTCGCGGCAGTTCGAAATTTCCGAGCCGAGCATCCCCTTTGAGCGTCCGATCATCGAGATGACAGTTTTGCGGCCTTTTCGCGAGAAGTCATTCATATACAACGTTCGCGCGGCGTACGAGAACCGATGCGCGATGACGGGACTTCGTCTTATCAACGGAGGCGGTCGCCCCGAAGTTCAGGCTGCGCACATTCAGCCCGTCGCAGAGAAAGGGCCGGACTCCGTTCGCAATGGGCTAGCACTTTCGGGTACGGTGCACTGGATGTTTGATCGAGGTCTGATCTCGATAGGAGACGATTACAAAATCCTTATCGCGGAAAATCATGTTCCAGATGACGCCCTGCGCCTCCTCAATCAAAGCCGCTCGATCAATCTTCCAAATGATCCCGCATTCTACCCGAATGCGCTCTTTCTGAAATTTCATAGAGACAAAATATTTAAAAGCTAGCGCTTATCCTTTGCCCCCAGCGCTTCCCTCGCCGCACGCTCGCCGCTGTCCCTCGCCCCGTGCGCAGTCGTGAAGAACTCCGGCGAGGTCGCCTCGCCGGCAAAGAACAGCCGCCCATCCACCGGAGCGGCCAGCACGGCGCGGTCGCCGGCGTGGCCGGGCAGCGCGTGCGAATAGGAGCCGCGGGCGAAGGGATCATGCGCCCAGCGCGATTCATATAACGGCTTCAGCTTGCCGCGGATGTCGTTGCCGAGAAAACTCGCTATCTCGTTGATCGCTTGCGCGGCAATGGCGCCATCGCCGGCATCCTCCAGCGTGCGCGCGAAGCTGCCGCCGAAAAAGCCTTCGATGCAGGGCTGGCCGAACGGGCGGATGTGGTAGGTGCCCATCTCGGTGCGCATGGTGGCGCCGCGCAGATTGGCTTCTTTCGGGAAGGCTTCCGCATCGTCGAGCGCCAGCGTCACCTTGTCGTCGACGCCGAGCGGCAGGCCGGCTGCCGCGTCGACCTTGGACGGCAGCGGGGGCGAAACGCGGATCGTTTCATCGGCGATCAGATTGGTCGGCACGGTGACGATCGCCTTGTCCGCTATCACCGCGCCCTGCGATGTCTCGATGCGGATGCGCTTGCCGGAATGATCGATCAGCGTAACGTTGCAGTTCAACGCCACCGGGCAGGGCGCGCCATAGGCCGCGACCAACGCGCCATAACCGCGGCGGACGCGCCAGTTGAGCTCCGTGTCCTCATAGGCCTCCCAGTCGCGCGTCGACATGTCCTCGAGCTCGCAACCGTTGATGTAGGTCGAGATCGCGTCGATCATGGGATTCCAGCGATTGCCGGGCTCCAGGCTCCGGCTTGCCGGCTCGTCCTCGCCCTTTTGCGCGGCCTGCCCGAGGCGCTCATAGAACGCGTCCATCGCGCGCATGAAATCGTCGCGCTCGGCTTGCGGAAACGCGTTGCCATAGGCGCGCTCGCGCCAGGGCGGCAGGTCCGTGTTGAGCTCGAAGCCGAGCTGTTTCGCGATGGCAACGAAGGAGTTCTTGTTGGCTGAATGCAGCCAGCCGCAGCCGACGTCGAAGGTGACGTCAGGCGAGGCCTGCACGGTCCAGGCCCGGCCGCCGAGCCGGTTACGCGCCTCCAGCACGATCACCGCGAGCCCGGAGCCCGCCAGGGCATGCGCAGCCCCGAGGCCGGCGGCACCGGCGCCGATGATCGCGACGTCGACGGAGGAAGGGAGGGACATGGGTGGGCTCTAGCACGTTCGGGAAGAGTGCTGAAGCCAGTCACGTGTCCCGGACGCGCTGCAGCGCCCTTGCGCTGCTGCGCAGAGCCGGGACCCATGGCGGAAGTGCACATGAGGCGAGATGGGCCCCGGCTCGGCTGCGCACCGCTGTCGCGCTGCGCCGCGTCCGGGGCACGAGAGAGGTGGCCTTACGCCACCGCTTCCTTGGCCTTTTCCGCGCGCTTGCGCTCGTTCGGGTCGAGGTGCTTCTTGCGCAGGCGGATCGACTTCGGGGTGACCTCGACGAGCTCGTCGTCCTCGATATAGGCGAGCGCCTTTTCCAGGGTCATGCGGATCGGCGGGGTCAGGCGCACGGCTTCGTCCTTCGAGGTCGTGCGGATATTGGTGAGCTGCTTGCCCTTCAGCACGTTGATCTCGAGATCGTTGTCGCGGGTGTGCTCGCCGACGATCATGCCCTTGTAGACCTTCCAGCCCGGCTCGATCATCATCGGGCCGCGGTCTTCCAGCTTGAACATGGCGTAGGCCACCGCTTCGCCCTGGTCGTTGGAGATCAAGACGCCGTTGCGCCGGCCCTGGATCTCGCCCTTGTACGGCGCATAGCCGTGGAACAGGCGGTTCATGATTGCGGTGCCGCGGGTGTCGGTGAGCAGTTCGCCCTGATAGCCGATCAGGCCGCGGGTCGGCGCGTAGAACACCAGGCGCTGGCGGTTGCCGCCCGAGGGCTTCATCTCGATCAGCTCGGACTTGCGCTCGCTCATCTTCTGCACGACGACGCCGGAGTGCTCCTCGTCGACGTCGATCACGACTTCCTCGATCGGCTCCATGGTGGCGCCGGTGGCTTCGTCCTTCTGATAGACGACGCGCGGGCGCGACACCGAGAGCTCGAAGCCCTCGCGGCGCATGGTCTCGATCAGGATCGCGAGCTGCAATTCGCCGCGGCCCGAGACTTCCATCGCGTCCTTGTCGGAGGCTTCGACCACGCGCAGCGCGACATTGCCTTCGGCCTCGCGCAGCAGACGGTCGCGGATCATGCGGCTCGTCACCTTGTCGCCTTCGGTGCCTGCGAGCGGCGAGTTGTTGACGATGAAGGACATCGACACGGTCGGCGGGTCGATCGGCTGTGCCGGCAGCGGCACGTCGACGGTCGGGTCGCAGAAGGTATCGGCGACGGTGCCCTTGGTCAGTCCCGCGATGGCGACGATGTCGCCGGCTTCGGCTTCTTCGAGCGGCGTGCGCTCGAGGCCGCGGAACGCCAGGATCTTGGTGATGCGCCCGGACTCGACCAGCTTGCCCTCGGCGTTGAGCACCTTGACCTGCTGGTTCGGCTTGAGCACGCCGGAGGAGATGCGGCCGGTGATGATGCGGCCGAGATAGGGGTTGGCTTCGAGGATGGTGCCGATCATCCTGAACGGACCTTGCTCGACCTTCGGCGGCGAGACGTGGCGCAGGATCAGGTCGAACAGCGGCTCCATGCCCTTGTCCTTCGGACCCTCGGGGCTTTCGGCCATCCAGCCTTGCTTGGCCGACCCGTAGAGGATCGGGAAGTCGAGCTGCTCCTCGCTGGCGTCGAGCGCGGCGAACAGGTCGAACACCTCGTTGATGACTTCGGTCGGGCGCGCGTCGGGGCGGTCGACCTTGTTGATGACGACGATCGGCTTGAGGCCGACCTTGAGCGCCTTGGAGACCACGAACTTGGTCTGCGGCAGCGGGCCTTCGGCGGCGTCGACCAGCACCAGGGCGCCGTCCACCATGTTCAGGATGCGCTCGACCTCGCCGCCGAAATCGGCGTGGCCGGGGGTGTCGACGATGTTGACGCGGGTGTCCTTCCACTGCACCGAGGCCGCCTTGGCCAGGATGGTGATGCCGCGCTCACGCTCCAGATCGTTGGAGTCCATGGCGCGATCGGTCACCTTCTGGTTCTCGCGGAACGTGCCGGACTGCTGGAGGAGCTTGTCGACCAGGGTCGTCTTGCCGTGGTCAACGTGAGCGATGATGGCGACGTTACGGAGGTTCATGAGTGAGCTTCTTTGCGTTCGTACAATGGGTTAAGCGCGATCTCGCCGGTCGGACCGGGACCTCTTCTCGAAACAACGCTGGAAGACTGAAAACGGGCGCTCGCCGCCCAAACGGGAAGCCCGGCCATATCGACCGGGCACCCTGCGCGTTGCGGCGCAATATATGCAAAAACGGCCAAAAAACAATGTGTTCTTTGGCCGTTGGTTGACTGAATTTTATCCGGGAATCCCCCGGGACTTAGCTCCCGTTCCGGGCCGGCGGAGCCTTTCGGCCTACGATAGCCGCCCAGATCATGACGACGCCTCCGATGCCGATGACCAGCCCCAAAAAGACCAGCGAGGCGATGTCGGAGGGGATCTGGCCGCCCTCGACCACCGACATTCCGCCGAACAGGAGCGCGCAGAGCCCCGGCAGCAGCATAAAGATCCCGGCGATCGCCATCAGCGCGGTCAGGCAGCCACTGCGCGGTTGCTGGATCTGTGGAGGCACGGCCGGTGGGGTGGGGCTGGAATCGCTCATGGTCTCTTTCTCGCTGCCCTGATCAGCATCACGCCGGCAAAGGCCGCCAGCAGTGCAAGGACGAGGATGGGGATGACACGGCTATCGAGATAGGACGGCGAGTCGACGACGAAAATCAAGGCGCAGATGCCGGGCAGCAGCAGGATCACCCCGAACATGACCATGAACGCGGTGACGCATCCGCTCCGCGACGATGGAGGTGAAGGCGTCTCGCTCAACGAGGCATCTCCTCACGCTGCCCGGCGTCCCGATAGGTTTCGCCGCTCAGCGCCGCGCGGATGCCGTCGATCTTGCCGTTGCGATAAAACAGATTGTAGGTGTCGAACGGGATAATCGCGCCCTGCTCCGTCACGAAATGGATGCAGCTGCGCTTGACGTTGCCGACGCAGAAATTGAAGCGATCGAGAAACTGCACGATGGTGACGCGGAAGACGTTCTCGTAAGACAGCCCGTCCGGCACCTCGAAGCTCGGCAGGCAGCACAAGAGTTCGCAGACGCGCTCGCTCGTGTTCAAAGGCCCCGACGACAGCGAGAACAGATCGACGAATTTTTCACGCAGCACCGGATATTTCTCGGGGCTGATCGTGTTGGGCATCACGGCGACCAGCTGTTCCTGCGGGATCAGTGAAGTCAGCGGCAGCACCTTCTCGCCGTTGCGCAGGCCATAGCCGATCGAGATGCTCTCGGGATTGCAGGGCAGCGGGATCATGTCCTTGTCGCCGAACACGCCGGTCTCGATCACGCGTTTGCGGATCTCCGACAGCATGATGCGGTCGGTCTTTTCGTCGAAATCATCATTGCGGCCGGCGTCCTGCACCGGCTGCAGCGTGACGCCGCGCACGCATGTCCAGGTCAGCGCGTGGCGAACGATGTCGCCGATCTCGGCGTCGTTGACGCCGCGCTTGATGGTCGCGACCAGCGTGGTCGAGACGCCGAAATGCTCGAGATTTTCCAGCGCCTGCTGGCGGATCTTGCGCAGATCCGCGCCGCGCAGATTGACCAGCGCGTCGCGCTGCATCGAATCGAACTGGAGATAGACCTCCAGCCCGCGCCTGTTCTCGGCGAGCCGCGCCACGAAATCCTTTTCGCGGGCGATGCGCAGGCCGTTGGTGTTGATCATGACGTGGCGGATCGGGCGCGCGCGCACGGCGTCCAGGATCGCGAAGAAGTCCGGATGCAGCGTCGGCTCGCCGCCTGAGATCTGCACGAGATCGGGCTCGCCTTCGCTGGCGACCAGCGCGTCCAGCATCCTCTCGACGGTCGCGAGCGGAGTGAATTTCGTTCGTGCCGGCGAAGACTCCGCGAAGCAGACCGGACAGGTGAGATTGCAGTGCTCGGTGATCTCGATCAGCGCCAGGCAGGAATGCTGCTCGTGATCAGGGCAGAGCCCGCAATCATAGGGGCAGCCGAATTCGGTGCGCTGCTGGAATTGCAGCGGCCGGTCGCCGGGCTTGATGAAGTCCTTGCACAGGCGCCAATAGGCGGCGTCCGTCGAGACCAGGGTCGACTGGACACCGTGCTCCCTGCAGCGCTTTTCGTACCAGACCTCGTTGTCCAGGATCTGGATCTTGGTCGGCACCAGCTTCAGGCAGGTCTCGCAGAGAGATTGGGTCTGGCCCCAGAAGATGTAGGGGCGCGATCTACGCAACGGCGCGTTCATGCAAGTAACTCATTCTGCAAGGGTCTCGCTTTGGGCGTCGTCGCCAGCATGACGCCGGCGTAGAACAGGATGGACAGCGACAGCAGGTGAAACAGGGTGAGGGGGCCGATCAGCGCGCCGTAAGGCTTGAGGAATTCCCACAGGAAACGCTGCGCTCCGTAATAGGCGAGCGCGAGGTAGAAACCATTGGTGATCGAAAAGACGTTCCGGTTCAACACCGCCAGCACATAGACGAGCGCAAATACGGCCATGGCCGCGCTTTCATAGAGCTGCACGGGATGGCGCAGAACGCCGTCGCCGAAATCGTGCCCCCAAGGCAGAGCCGTCGCCGTGCCATAGGTGAAGTCGTCGAGCCCTGCGAAATAGCAGCCGAGCCGGCCGATCGCGATGCCGACAGCCAGCGGCAGCGCGAACCGCGCGCCGGTGCGCAAGGTGATGCCGGCCGTCCATTTGTAGAGCTCGATCGCCACGATGCCGCCGGCCAGCGCGCCCTCGACCGAGCGCGCAATGCCGCTCTGTCCCGACAGCCACAGATTGGCGGAGCCGAACAGGTAGGCGCCGAGGCCGGCGCCGAACACCAGCGCGGCGACATAGGGTAGCTGGAAGGACTGCGCCGGAAACTGCAGGCGTTGTCGCGACAGCCACCAGACGGCGGCGGCTGCGGCCAGCCACGCCAGGATATCGAAGATGGTGTGAAGAACAGCCCCGCTCATGCGGAAGATATTAGCCCAGGTTCCGGCCGCGAGGGATAGTGGGCTCGCGCTCTATTGCGGCGAGGAAGCGCGCTGGCTCGCTACCCGGCCTCCCGCTCCTCGGTCGGGTAGACGCCGCGCAGCACCTCCTCGAAATGCATCTTCACGGCATCGTTGCACAGGCAGGCGCGAAGCTTCAGGCCGTCGCGGTTGCGAACCAGGATCGATCCGCGCCTCGTGTCGAGAATCCGTTCCGCCTTGAACGACTGAAGTACGCGGCTGGCATAGGAGCGGCCGACCCCGAGCAGCGTCGCAAGCTGCTCATGCGTCAGCGGCACGCTGTTCTCGTCGCCGGTCCGCTCCATCGCCGCCAGGATCCATTTGGCGGTCCGCTGCTCGATCGAATGGATCGCGTTGCAGGCGGTGGACTGGAATATCTGCGCCAGCATGCAATCGGCATAGCGGGCAAAGATGTTGCGGAGCGACGCCGAGCGCAGCTTGGCCGCTTCCAGCTTGGCGACGTGAACGCGCGCGAACGGCCCGCCGAACTTCACGCAGATCCGGGTATAGGCCGGCAGGAATCCCTCGCTGACGATGCCGCCCACCGCGCCCTCGCGGCCGACCAGGATGGTCTCGACGTCGCGGCCGTCCTCGTTGGGGACGAGAAATGTCGCGAGCGAGGGACCGCAGGGGAAGTGAACGACCTGGACGTCGTCGCCGGGATTGTAGAGCAGCTGCCCGGCGGCAGCGTCCTCGATGGCGACGTGCGGCGCGAGCAGCGCGTAATCGGCCGCGTTCAGGCGCCGTAACAGATTGTTGGCGGGCCGGCTGTCGACCTCGCTTGTACTGCCGATACGCGCATCCATGGTGAACCCCTGTCCTCCTCTCACAATACCGAGTTCCGTCCGTTTCCTGTGTGCACAAGTGGACAGACGGAAGAACTGTGATGTGGTGGGTTTCGTTCCGGGAACCCTCCGATGCGCTGGGCGCAGGTATCGTGACGCGGCTGTCCTGATCAGAAAACCCCTGCTTCAAGAGCGATCATGGCACCTGCACTTTCCGACGGCTCGTCCTGTCCTGCCGACGTCCTGGTGGTGGAGGACGATCCGATCATTGCGATCGATTTCGAGGACCGTTTGCTCGGATTTGGCGTGAGCCAGGTACGGACTGCCGGGTCCGTGACGCAGGCGCTGGACGCGATCGAGAAACGTGCCCCGGATTTCGCGCTGCTCGACGTCGAGCTGATCCGCGAGACGAGCTTTGCGGTCGCCGAGCGGCTGGTTGGGCTGAAGATCCCGTTCGTCTTCGTCACCGGCTATGGCGCCGAGGCGCGCATTCCGCGCGAATTCTCCGGCCAGCCGCGGCTGCAGAAGCCGTGCTCGAGCGAGACGCTGGAGGCGGCGCTGCGCACGCGCGGCGCCTGAAGGCTATGGGCCGGAACGGATGCAGAGCTCGGCGAGGTCTTTTTCGACGCCCTTGAAGAAGCTGTGCGGAAGCGGCGGCGGTGGTGATGCGAGCTTCTTGATTTCCGCAGCTCGCGCAGCTTCCGCCTCCTCCGACAATTGCAGGAAACGTTTCAACGCCTTCGACCGGCTCTTGCCGGCGAGTTCGTCCAGCTTCTCCTCCGTGGTGTCGATCGGATTGAGACGGAGAAGAGCCTCGTTGCCGGTGGCAAGTGGAGACACCGCTCCGAGCTTCACGCGGCTGATCAGATTGTAGCGGTCGAAATGCTCGAAGATCAGATCGAGGATCTTGGCCTGACGCATCGGCTCTTCCATCGCCAAATAGCGCTTCACATCCGCATTGCCCTTCAGGCGTTCGAGCTCGGCCGCGCCGGCATAAGGGTTGTCGGCGGCTTGCCGGTCGATCAGCGCGAATGCGCTTTCCAGCATGTGCGTGCCCCATGTGATGACGATATCGCGGCCACGCGGCTCGAGCTGGTCGGCAGCCAGCCCCTTGTCCGTCAGGCATGCGGGATCGGCGCTTGCGCGGAGCGACTTGCCGAGCTCGGCGGTCAGGGCCTTGCCGTAGGGCGATGCGAACGCCTCGCGCACCAGCGTGGCCTTGTCCTTGGTTTGCTCTTGAGTTTGCTTTTGGGTCTGCTTCGCGGGCTGCGCCCATGTCGGCGAAGCCGCGCTCAGCAGCAGGACGATGGCGATGGTTCGGCGATTGGACAGCACGGCTTCGACTCGAAATGGTCCGGACGGCATCAGGCCCGTGAAAATGCACGGGCCTGCAATGGTCGTTCGGGCCGGCCGGATGGTTCACCGCCATCCGGCTCCGAGCCGGGTCATGCAAGCCTGGGATCGAGCGTCGTCGACCACAGCGCGACGTCGGCGCGGTCGCGCAAAGTCACTGTCATCTGGCCGGATGCGCCGTCGATCTTGACGTGACCGAAGAACTGCATGCCGGCTGACGGCGGCAGGTTCTGGCCGTCCTTGCCGGGCGCCTTGACGAAGCGCACCTCCGGTCCAAACGTGTTGTCGAGCGCCGCCGGCCCGAACGTGCCGGCATGCAGCGGACCCGAGACGAATTCCCAGAACGGCTCGAACTCCTGGAACTGCGCCTTGTTCGGATCGTAATAATGCGCCGCGGCGTAGTGCACGTCGGCGGTCAGCCACACAACGTTGCTGATCGGCGCCGTCTTGATGAAGCGCAGAATGTCGGCGATCTCGAACTCGCGGCCGCGCACCGGGCCGTCGCCTTGCGCGAAGGCTTCCGAGCCGCCCTTCGGCGTGTCCGACACGACGAGACTGAGCGGCATGTCGGAAGCGATCACCTTCCAGGTCGCACGCGAATTGAGCAGGCCGCGCTTGAGCCAGGCCATCTGCTCAGGCCCGAGGAAATAGCTCGCCGGGCCGTATTCGGTTTCGAGGTTGGCGCCGTTCGGGCCGCGATAGCTGCGCTCGTCGAGCACGAACACGTCGAGATGCGGGCCGTACGGGATCTGGCGATAGAGCCGGCCGGGCTCGCTGATGCTCTCGCGCAGCGGATACATCTCGTGGAAGGCGCGCGCGCCGCGTGCGGCGAGCAGAGCGATGTCGCGCTCCTTGTACGCCGCCGGCAATTCCTTCGACAGCGACCAATTGTTGGTCACCTCGTGGTCGTCCCACTGCACGAAGATCGGCACCTCGGCATTGAATGCGCGCAGATTGTCGTCGGTGAGATTGTATTTGTGCGCGGCGCGGTACTCGTCCAGCGTCTCGGCGACCTTGGCCTTCTCGGGAATGGTGAGGTTCTTCCAGATCTTGCCGTCGGCGAGCTTCACCTCGGATGCGATTGGGCCGTCGGCGTAGATGGTGTCGCCGGAATGCAGGAAGAAATCCGGCCGGTGCTTGCGCATCGTGGAGAAGGTGAACATGCCGCCATCATCGGGATTGATGCCCCAACCCTGGCCTGCGACGTCACCGCCCCAGACGAAGCTGACATCGCGGCGATCGGCCGGCGCGGTGCGGAAGCGGCCGACTACCGCCTCGCCCTCGACCGCGCTGTGCGAGAGATCGCGGAAGCGGACGCGGTAAAAGATGTCCTGGCCGCCCGGCAGGTTCTCCAGCAGCATCTTTGCGGTGAAGTCGCTCTCGGGGAGCGCCGCGATCGGCGGCTGCGCACGGGCGTTCTTGAACGAGTCGGTGGTCGCGACCTCGACCAGCATCTGCGCGGGCCGGTCGGTGCGCGCCCACACCACGCCGCCGTCGACCGTGACGTCACCCGACTGGACGCCATGCGTCACCGCCGGCCGATCGGCCGCGCGGGACAGATAGGGCATGGCGATGGTGCCGAGCGCACCGGCGCCGGTGGCAAGAAAGCGGCGGCGGGAGAATTTGATGTTCATGGCCTGGCTCGCTGTGTTGCGCGCATCTCTCGCGCCGTCATTCCGGAGCGCGCGCAGCGCGAACCTCGAGGTTCGATGCGTCGCATCGCCCGGATGACAGTGAGTGCTATAGTGCGGCAATGTGACGCAGCGATTACGCGGAAGCGCTCACGCGTTGCCGGCGGCCCTGAACTGCGCGCCCGCGCGCTGTAAATTGTGCGGCAGGCTGAACAACACCGCCTTGCGGTCGGCGACCGCGGCGTGAAACTGATCCAGCGCGATGTTGAAGGCGGTGAGCGAGCCTTCCTCGATGGCGCCGTGATCGAAGCAGCGTAGCGTGTCGCGCAGGATCTCGTCGGCCTCGGCCTGCATCTGGTCGAGCTCTTCGGTCGTGTCGCACTTGCGGGCCGTCGCGATCATGTCCAGCAGCCGTTCGCGCAGATGGCTGTTGTTGTCGCGCTCGTCCTTCTTCAGATAGCCCGCGAACCAGGCGCCGATCGAGCCCATGGCGGAGAGCGCCATCAGGGTCCACCAGATGTAATCGCTGTATTTGTCGAGAAAGGTCTTTTCTTCGCCGTCGACGAAGGCGGCCGCGCCGGGGTGCACGGGAATCACTGCATCCTTGTCGGTGTCGGGCGTTTCGATCTTCGCCGCGAGTGGGAATTCCGTGACCAATTGCTGGCGTACCGCGAACAGTTGGCGCGTGAATGCCGCGATGGTGGTTTCGGAGACGCCTTTGCGCGCCACGATGTGGTGCGAGAAGCTGACCGTCTTGACCTCGTCATCGGGGCGGGCCGGCGAACCACCATAGGTGCCGGCGGGAATCTCGGACGCCTCATAGACCGGATGGTTCTGCGCGATCGCATCCGCCGAATCGATCGCGATGAAGCTGGGCGCGCCGAAATCTTTGGTGGTGGCGGCGATCGCATCCGCCGTGATCTTGCTGTTGACGGGGCCGGCCGCGAGATAGACATCGGCCTTCTGGCCCTTGATGGCCTCGGCGACTTCGTTGGCCGGGAATTGCACGATCTCGACCTTGGCGGGATCGACGCCGTATTGCTGCAGGATCACCTTGAGCAGATTGACGTTGGCCTGGGTGCGGCCGACCACGCCGACGCGATGGCCGGCGAGCTGCGAGATCTTGGTGATCTTTGCGCCGCGCTTCTTGCCTTTGCCCGGGACCGACCACAGGACCACGACGTTCTTGCGCAGGGTCGCGACCGCTTGCGCGTTCTTGGGCACGTCGACGTCGCCGCGCACGATGGCGAGATCGACCTTGCCTTCCGCGAGCGCATTTGCGCTGGCCGTGGCGCCTTCGGTCTGGATTGGCCGCAGCCGCACCTGGCTCTTGTTCTGCGTGAAGGCCTGCGTCAGCGCCTGCACGACCTTGACGTCGTCGCTATTGGCGGGACCGACCGCGATCTTCAGCGCAACCGGCCGCATCGCGAAGTAGTAGCCGCCCGCGAGCGCGCCGACGATGGCAAGCACGAGCGCAAGAGTCACCAAAGCCGTCTTCCGCGCCGCGGATCGCGGCGAAGGCGGAGGGGGCGCTTCGGCCAGGTCCAATCCCCCGGTCATCGATCTCCCAAACAGGCGCTTGAGGCTCAGTTTCATCTTGGCCGGCGATTTACGCCCGCAATTGTAGCAAATTTCTTGTCCGGCGGGGTTACATCTCCGTCATGGTTAGCGGATGGCGGAAATCCCGTATGAACCCGGGTGTCAGCGGGGTGTTAGGGTAAAGTTCCCCTGAAGGACGGAGGCGACCATGACAGAACGGCTCTCGGCGGAGGCGCGCAAGCAGGCTTTGGGCGGATTGCCCGGCTGGACCGAGGTTCAAGGCCGGGATGCCATCGCCAAGACCTTTATCTTCAAGGATTTCAACGAGGCGTTCGGCTTCATGACCCGCGCGGCGCTGGCCGCCGAGAAGATGGATCACCACCCCGAATGGCGCAACGTCTACAAGACGGTGGAGGTGGTGCTGTCGACCCACGACGCCGGCGGCGTCACGGCGCTCGACATCGCGCTGGCCAAGACGATGAACGCGATCGCGGGCTGAGACCGGTTGGCGTCTTGCAGGGATCGGCCACATCCCCATCTTGTGATCAGTCGGGATGCGGCGATCCGCAGCCCGGGCTGAACGGGGAGTTTATCGAACATGGCTGCCGAACACAGCGTCGGTTTTGAGCCGGCCGATCGGCTCGCGGAAGATCGCGAGAGCGTGCGCCGCCGTTTCTGGCGCAAGCTGAAGCGTGTTGCCGGCCATCTGCCCTTCGCCGAGGACTTGCTGGCCGCTTATTATTGCGCATTCGACCGGCAGACGCCGCGCCACGTCCAGGCCGCGCTGCTCGGGGCGATTGCCTATTTTATCCTGCCGTTCGATTTCGTCGCGGACGTGATGCCGGTCCTCGGCTTCGCCGATGACGCCGCGGTGCTTGCCACCGCCATCCGCATGGTTGCCGGCCACATCACGACCGAGCATCGCGAGGCCGCCCGTGCCGCGCTGAAGCGTGGGGTGGATGAGGCGAGTGTGGAAGCTGAAGCAGCGTAGCCGACGCGGCCTCAGCGACGCCCTCCGCCGTCATTCCCCGCGAAGGCGGGGAATCCAGTACGCCGCAGCCCGTCGAGTGAATTACTTCCGCCTCGGAATACTGGATCGCCCGGTCGAGCCGAGCGATGACAGTCGTTGTTGTGCATGCCGGTCACGCCTGGTTTCGTAGCCCGGATGGAGCGCAGCGTAGTCCGGGATTGGTGCCACGAGCGATAGGGCCCCGGATTACGCTGCGCTCCATCCGGGCTACGGATCTCGCAATGACGTCTTCTACTTCTGCGCCCGCGCCTTCTCCGCGTCCCACGCCTGAAATTGCTTGAACAGCGTCTCCTTGTCGGTGTCGGACACTTTCGCAGCCGTGGGGTTCTGCTTGAGAAAGGCCTCGAAGCGCTGCCGTGTCACCGGCTCGATGCCGTGCTTGTCGAGCCATTGCTGCGCAACCGGCAGCCTGTTCCAGCCCGCAAGCGGCGCCGCCAGCGAGACCTCCTTCCACTTCGGATGGAAGGGCGGGTTCTGGAGCGTCGGGAATTTCGTGAAGAAGGCGTCCACGAACAGCGCGAGCTTGCGATAGCGCTCGGTGTTCGGCGCCCAATTATAGGCCGCGAGCACTGCAGGCACTGCGATCGTGTCCACGCTCTCGCCGTCCTTGATCAGGTTCGGATAGTCCTTTGCCGTCAGCGTCGCCGGCAGGTAGTCGCTCTGCAGCGGCTTGGCATAGTCGACGCGCGCGAGGTGGAAGCGGCCGTCATTGCCGAAGGTCGAGACCGATTTGTACGGCTTGCCGCCGACCACGATGACGGCGTCGATCTCGCCGGCCTTCAGCTTCTCCATCGCGATGCGCTGCTCGACATAGACGAACTTCGCCTTGATCCCGAGCCGTTCGAACACGGTGAGGGCGGTGACGAAAGTGCCGCCGTTGGGCAGATCCACGCTGACGGTCTTGCCTTCGAGGTCCTTCAGTGTCGCGACCGATTTCGGTGCGATCACCTGCATCTCCTCGTTATACAGCTTCGTCACATAGGTGAACTGCCGCTTGATATCCTTGGCAAAACCCTTGCGCTCGAGATAGTCGAGCGTGTCGGCCCGTACGATGCCGAGATCGACGCCCTGCAGGAACAGGATGTCGGCGACGCTCTGTACCGAGCCGCGGCCGACGATCGGCAGCACGCGGATCTTGTTGCCATCGTCGAGCACCGAAGCGAGGTCGGCGCCGAACTGTACATAGGTGCCGCCGATCGTGCCCGTGATCAGCGTGACGGTGTTGGCGTTCAGCGCCTGCTTGGTCGAGGTCGAGCCGAACTGGAAGACGGCCTTCAGGCTGTCCGAGACCTTGGCCGGATCGTATTCGGTCTCTTCGGCGCGCGCCGCGAAGGCGCAGATGGTCGTGATGGCGGCAAGCGCCATTCTCAAAGCGTTACGCATGATGTCCCCTGAAATGGTCTAGTTCGAGAGCTGGGCGAGGCGCCGTCGCGCTTCCGCCGATCCGAGGCCGGCGGCGCGCTGATACCAGTCGCGAGCGGCCGCCACGTCTGCAATGACGCTCCGCGCGTCGCTGGTGCCGAGCACTGCGGGATCAAAGGTCTGTGCCAGCAGAAGCGCGGCCGTCGCGTCGTTCGCATTGGCCGCCCGTTCGAGCAGCAGACGCCCTGCAGCGATGTCGCCGACGCCGATCAGGCTCCTTGCACGCGTCATCAGCCCGGCCAGCGTGTCGGCGTCGAGCGTCCTGACGGGCTCGGGCGGCACCGGCTGTGCTGCGATCGGCACTTGCGCTTGAGCTTGAGCTTGGGCTTGCGATTGGGCTTGCAGCGCAACCTGATAGGCATTTGCGATCGCTTCGCGGCTTGGGGTCGAAGGCACCGCAAGCTCCCGCCTGTCGGCGCTCGCCAGCATCGTGTTGGTCACGCGGGCCGGATCCTTGAGCGGGACCTGCCGCGCCGCTGATGGGCTGCCCGGAGTTCCGGCTTGCTCGGCAGGCGCATTCGGCGAGCCGCCGATGATGAGATGATGCAGATCGGACTGGAACAGCGCGGCCAGAATCGCGGCGCCCGAAATGGCCAGTCCCGTCGCGAGCAGGCGCGGGACGATCCTGCTCCTGGCGCGCAATTCGTGCGGCGCATAGTCCCGCGGATCCGGTGCCCCGAGCGGGTCGGACAGGAACAGTGGCATCGGGTCGTCTGACAGCTCGGCCCGTGCGGCGCGCGCACGGATGTAGGACGCGGTGGGCGGATGTGATGCAGGTCGATCGGAGTCGAACGCCCTCGACTCCACGGACGGACGGTATGCCGTCGTCTCCATGGCGTGATGCTCCCCATTACTGATAACGCAGGGGCATTCCCGGCTTCAGTCTTTTTGTTGTTGTCCAGAAGCGCCCCGCAAACTGGAACCGGTAAATCGCCGTCCGATTCAGCCCAAAAAGCGACGGCAGCTTGCGCGAATTGGGAGATATTTGGGTTTGATTGGGGCGACGACGCGGAATGCACCGCAATTTCCGCCGCGATAGTTGGGCGGGATTTTACCAAGGGGCGGAGTGCGAAGTTGCGCAAAGACGTGAGTCATTGCGTCGCCCGCCACAAAGTCCGCCGTCATGCCCCGGCTTTGTCCGGGGCATACAGTATGCCGCGACGTATCGGCTAAGTCGCTGGCATCTCTGGAATGCCGGCTCGCCCGGTCCCGTGCGCAATTGCGCGCAAGGCCGGGCGACGACAGTGAGCTTGTGAAGATCGCGTATGTCGCATCCTCACGGATGCAGGATCACCTTGCCCATGGCCTGGCGTCCCGCCAGCACCTTCAGCGCGTCCGCGGTCTGGGCCAGCGGGAAGGTGCGATCGACATGCGATGAAATCTTTCCTTCCGCGGTCCACTTCACGAGCTTCTCGAGATTGGCGCGGTTCTTCTCCGGATTCTGCCGGGTCCAGGCGCCCCAGAACACGCCGCGGATGTCGCATCCCTTCAGCAGCGCGAGGTTCAGCGGCATCTTCGGGATCTCGCCGGCGGCAAAGCCGATGACGAGGAAGCGGCCTTCCCAGGCGATCGAGCGCAGTGCCTGCTCTGCGTAAGCGCCGCCCACGGGATCGAAGATGATGTCGACGCCCTTGCCGCCCGTGAGCTTGCGCAGACCTTCCTTCAGATCTTCCTTGGCATAGTTCAGCGTCAGCTCGGCGCCGTGCGCCTTGGCGAATTCGAGCTTCTCGTCCGACGAGGCGCAGGCGATCACCTTCAGTCCCATCAGCTTGCCGAGCTCGCAGGCGGCAAGGCCGGTGCCGCCGGCCGCGCCCAGCACCGCGAGCGTCTCGCCCGGCTTCGGGCTGGCGCGATCTTCCAGCGCATGCAGCGCGGTGCCGTAGATGATGATGATGCCGGCCGCGCGGTCGTAATCGAGATTGTCGGGAATCTTCACGATCGACGCCGCCGGCAGCGCGATCTTCTCGCGCGCGCCGTTGTGGCCGCAGGATGCGACGACGCGATCGCCGACTTTCAGATCGGTCACACCAGCACCGATGCTCTCGATCACGCCCGCAACTTCAGCGGCCGGCGAGAACGGGAACGGCGGCTTGATCTGGTACTTGCCCTGGATCATCAGGATGTCGAAGAAGTTCAGCGCCGCCGCCTTGATCGCGATCACCGCTTCGCCGGGACCTGCCACGGGATCCGGCACCTCAGTCAGCACGAGATCGTCGGGCTGGCAATATTGCGAACAGAGGATGGCTTTCATGGCGGCACCTTGGAGCGTTTCGAGTGGAATTATAGTTTGGCCGTTTCTGCCGGATTTAGTGCGGCCCGACAATCCGGATTCTTTGTCTGGGGCCGGGCACCGGCTTATCCTCATTATTGCGAGCGCAGCAGCAATCCAGACTATTTCCGCCGCACGGACTCTGGATTTGCTTCGCCGCGCTCGCAATGATGAAGCGTGTGGAAACCGCGAGGATTCAAACGATGTTTGAAAACGGTCTGCTCGATAACAAGCGCATCCTCGTCACCGGCGGCGGCTCGGGCCTTGGTGCCGCGATGGGACGCCGTTTCCTTGCACTCGGCGCCGAGCTCGTGATCTGCGGCCGCAAGCTCGATCGGCTCGAAGCGACCGCGCGCGAGATGCGCGAGGAGACCGGCGGCAAGGTCACCACCATCGCCTGCGATATTCGCGACGGTGTCGCAGTCGAGACCATGATGGACACGATCTGGCGCGAGGCGCCGCTCGACATTCTCGTCAACAACGCCGCCGCCACCTTCGTCGCGCAGAGCGAGCATCTTTCCTTTCGCGCCGCCGATGCGATCCTCGCGCCGACGCTGCATGGCGCGATGTATTGCACGCTCGCCGCCGGCAGGCGCTGGATCGAGGCCAGGCATGGCGGCGTCGTGCTTTCGATCCTCTCGACCTCGACCATCACCGGCCGCGCCTTCACCGTGCCGTCGGCAATGGCTAAGTCAGCGCTGTTGGCGATGACCAAAAGTCTTGCCGTGGAATGGGGGCCGAAGGGCATCCGCACCGTCGCCATTGCGCCGGGTCCGTTTCCGACCGCGGGCGCGTCGGGGCAGCTCCGCCCCGAAGGCCGGGACGAAGGCTGGACCGCACGCAATCCGCTCGGCCGGACCGGCGAGCACAGCGAGCTTGCCGATCTCGCCAGCTTCCTGGTTTCGGACCGTTCCGGTTACATCAATGGCGAGATGGTCGTGATCGACGGTGGCGCGCATTTGCGCAGTTCCGGCGCCGAGGATTTGCTCGGTTGGAGCGATGCGCAATGGGCCGAGCAGCGTGCCGCGCGATCCAAAGGCTGACCCGCTAACTGCCTTCCCAAATTGGACTTTCCCGGCTATCCCTGCCGCGGGGACAAAGCGCGGCCGGGCCATCTTCCAGTCACAATATTGAGGGAACCACTCCAGCATGTGGCGGGTGCTGATTTTAGCTTTGATGACTGGTGTCGCGGCCGGGGGAATCGCCGATTCCGCGCGGGCGCAAACGGCGCAACCGGCGCCTAAATCTGCTCCAAAAGAGGCTGCTCCGAAATCTGCGCCGGCGGCCCATACCACGGCGAAGTCGGCTGCGAAGCCTGAGAGCAAACCGGCCGCCCCGCCCGCGGCGGTTGCGGGTGGCGCGGAGCCAACCCTGATCGGCCAGTTCGGCACCTGGGGCGCCTATTCGGCGACGCCCAATGGCAAGAAGGTGTGCTTCGCGCTGGCCAAGCCCTCGTCGTCGAAGACCAATCCGCCGAACAGGCCGCGCGATCCCGCTTATGCTTTCGTCTCGACCCGTCCGGCCGAGAAGGTCAACAACGAAGTCTCGGTGATGATCGGCTACGCGTTGAAGCCGGGCTCGGAATCCTCGGTCGAGGTCGGCGGCGCCGCCTTCGCCATGTACACGCAGGGCGACGGCCTCTGGATCAAGAACGCGGCCGAGGAGGAGCGGATGGTTGAAGCCATGCGCAAATCCGCCGAGCTCGTCGTCAAGGGTGTCTCGGCCAAGGGGACGGAGACGACCGACACGTTCTCGCTGAAGGGCCTCGCCCAGGCGCTGGACCGGATTTCCCAGGATTGCAGGCGTTAAGGCTGCGGGCGATAAGGTCGCAATCGCCGGCCCTGGTTGCTATATAGAGCCGGTTCCGCAATTTCGGTCGTCATGGCCGGGCTTGACCCGGCCATCCACGCGCAACCGCGATTGACGAAAGACGTGGGATGCCCGGGTCGAGCCCGGGCATGACGAACTCAAACAGCAGTAGTCCCAGGCGCATCAATGCAACCGACGACCGAGCCGCACAACGCAATCCCAGTGGAGAAAACTCCGCTCGAAACCTATGTGCCGCCGGCAAAGCCGTCGCTGATCGGCCTGTCGCGCAGCGAGCTTGCCGATCGCCTCGGCGAGATCGGCGTCGCGCCGGCGCAGCGCAAGATGCGGGTGCAGCAGCTGTGGCACTGGCTCTATTTCCGCGGCGCCCAGAGTTTCGACGACATGACCTCGATCTCGAAGGGCATTCGCGCCGAGCTCGCGCAGCATTTCACCGTCGACCGGCCCGAAGTCGTGGCCGAGCAGATCTCCAACGATGGCACCCGCAAATGGCTGCTGCGTTTGCCGAGCGGCGACAACGTTCAGAAGGCGCATGAAGTCGAGTGCGTCTACATCCCCGAGACCGATCGCGGCACGCTGTGCGTCTCCTCGCAGGTCGGCTGCACGCTGAATTGCTCGTTCTGCCACACCGGCACGCAGCGGCTGGTGCGCAATCTCACCGCCGGCGAGATCGTCGGGCAGGTGATGGTCGCGCGGGATCGGTTGAATGATTGGGCCGATCGCGAGGACGGCACGCGCCGCGTCACCAATATCGTGATGATGGGCATGGGCGAGCCGCTCTACAATTTCGACGCGGTGCGCGATGCGCTGCTGATCGTCGGCGACAATGAAGGCATCGGCATTTCCCGCCGCCGCATTACGCTGTCGACCTCCGGCGTGGTGCCGAACATCGTGCGTGCCGGCGAGGAGATCGGCGTCATGCTCGCGATCTCGCTGCATGCGGTGCGCGACGAGCTGCGCAACGAGCTGGTGCCGCTCAACCGCAAATATCCGATCAAGGAGCTGCTGCAGGCCTGCCGCGACTATCCCGGCGCCTCGAACGCCCGCCGCATCACCTTCGAATATGTGATGCTCAAGGGCGTCAATGATTCGCTCGATGATGCAAAGCTGCTGGTGAAGATGCTCAAGGGCATTCATGCCAAGATCAATCTGATCCCGTTCAATCCATGGCCCGGCACGGCCTATGAATGCTCGGACTGGGACCAGATCGAAAAATTCTCCGAATACATCTTCAACGCCGGCTATTCCTCGCCGGTGCGCACCCCGCGCGGCCGCGACATCCTCGCCGCCTGCGGCCAGCTCAAGTCGGAGACCGAAAAGCTCAGCGCGCGCGAACGCCAGGCGCTACGCGCCATGGCGATGACGGATTAACAATGGCGACGCCCTCGACGTTCGTCATGGCCGGGCTTGACCCGGCCATCCACGAGCCGCGAGAAAGAAGGACGTGGATGGCCGGGTCAAGCCCGGGCATGACGGTTGATAGCGTGGCGATGCCATCGAGCGACAATCTGCTAAAGTCATGTCCCTGATCGGCCGCCTCATCGTCATCTTCATCGGCTTTCTCGCCGCCTGCTTCGTCGGCGGCATGATCGTCGTCATGGCGCTGCTGTTCCCGGAATTTGCCGATCTCGGCGCAGGTCCCGTCGATCAAGGCACGATCGATATCCTGCTCGGTTTCGGCTTCATCTTCGTCTCGGGCTTTGCACTGGTGCCGGCGATGGTGATCGTCGCAATCACCGAGGCGCTCTACATCCGCAGCGCGCTCGCTTACGCCGTCGGCGGCGGCCTCGTCGGGCTCGCCTGCTATCTCGGCCTCGTCCCGTTCCACTCCGACACATTCCAGTTCGAAGGCATCGTGCGGCGTCACCTCGAGATCATGACCGGAGCGGGCATCGTTGCCGGCGCAGTCTACTGGCTGATCGCCGGCCGCAACGCCGGCGCCTGGCGCGATGCGCCGCCCCCGCGCATGCCGCCTCCGCCGCCGCTGCCGTCGAATTCCAGGCCGGATGCAAGGTGATGCTTTCTTACCCTCCCTTCCAGGGAAGGATGGCGGCCGCCGCCGGGGTTTCCATCGCCGCCCCACTCCGCTAAACCGCGCGCCATGAACCGTACCGGACTTTTCATCGGCCTGGCGCTGTGGCTCGTGATCGGCGTCGTTTTCGGCCTCTATCCCGAGCTCGATCTCAAGCTCGCCTCGCTCTTCTTCGATCCCGAGACGAAGACCTTTCCGCTCAAGCTGAACGACTGGGCGGGCTTTGCGCGTGATGCGGCGATGTGGGTTGCCTGGGCCTTCGTGGCGCCATCGATCGTGGCGCTCGTGGTCAAGATGTTCAGGCCCGACCGCCCGCTGCTCGTGCCCGGGCGCACGATCGTGTTCCTGCTGGTCACGATCATCCTGTCGGCGGGCATCCTCACCAATCTCACCTTCAAGACCTATTGGGGGCGGCCGCGTCCTGTCGTGGTGACGGAGTTCGCCGGCGACCAGCAATTCGTGCCGTGGTGGGATCCGCGCGGCGGCTGCGCGCGCAACTGCTCGTTCTTCTCGGGCGAGGGCGCGACCGCGTTCTGGACGCTGGCGCCGGCCGCGCTGGCGCCGCCGGCGTGGCGACCGCTCGCCTATACTGCCGCGGTGGTGTTTGGCGCCGTCACCAGCGGGCTGCGCATGGCCTTTGGCGGGCACTTCTTCACCGACGTCTCGATCGCCGGCCTTGTGACGTTCGTTGTGATCTGGTTCGGCTACGCGCTGATTTACCGCTGGCCGCGGACCCGCTTCTCCGACGAGGCGGTGGATGCCGCCCTGACCCGATTGAACATGCCCGCCTACCGGCTCCGCCAGCGCCTGTTCGGCCGCAAGACGAGTGCCGAACCGTCCGTCTAGGCCATTAAATGGGTGCCGAGCCCCGCGAAATTTGTTATTCGCGCGGTCAATCCGTCCTCACATCAGCCCCTTGAGACCCGATTGGAAGCCCCATGACCACGATCCTGAAAAGCCTGCCCAAGGGTGAGAAAGTCGGCATCGCTTTTTCGGGCGGCCTCGACACATCAGCGGCGCTGCTCTGGATGAAGCAGAAGGGCGCGCGCTGCTACGCCTACACCGCCAATCTCGGCCAGCCCGACGAGGCCGACTACAACGAGATCCCGCGCAAGGCGATGGAGTTCGGCGCCGAGAAGGCGCGCCTGGTCGATTGCCGCACGCAACTGGTGCATGAAGGCATCGCCGCGATCCAGTCGGGCGCCTTCCACATCTCGACCGGCGGCATCACCTATTTCAACACGACGCCTCTGGGGCGCGCCGTCACCGGCACGATGCTGGTCGCGGCGATGAAGGAAGACGGCGTCAACATCTGGGGCGACGGATCGACCTTCAAGGGCAACGACATCGAGCGCTTCTATCGCTACGGCCTGCTGACCAATCCCGGCCTGAAGATCTACAAGCCCTGGCTCGACCAGCAGTTCATCGACGAGCTCGGCGGCCGCGCCGAGATGTCGGCTTTCATGACCGCGCAGGGCTTCGCCTACAAGATGAGCGCCGAGAAGGCGTATTCGACCGACAGCAACCTGCTCGGTGCCACGCACGAGGCCAAGGATCTCGAAAGCCTCGACAGCGGCATCAAGATCGTCAACCCGATCATGGGCGTGCCGTTCTGGCGCGACGATTGCGTCGTGAAGGCCGAGAAGGTCGTGGTGCGTTTCGAGGAAGGCCAGCCGGTCGCGTTGAACGGCCAGACCTTCGCCGATCCCGTCGCGCTGTTCCTCGAAGCCAACGCGATCGGCGGCCGCCATGGTCTCGGCATGAGCGACCAGATCGAGAACCGCATCATCGAGGCCAAGAGCCGCGGCATCTATGAGGCGCCCGGCATGGCGCTGCTGCACATCGCCTATGAGCGCCTCGTCACCGGCATCCACAACGAGGACACCATCGAGCAGTACCGCATCAGCGGCATGCGGCTCGGTCGTCTGCTCTATCAGGGCCGCTGGTTCGACTCGCAGGCCCTGATGCTGCGCGATACCGCGCAGCGCTTTGTCGCCAGCGCCGTCACCGGCGAGGTGACGCTGGAGCTGCGCCGCGGCAACGACTATTCGATCCTCAACACCGAGAGCCCGAACCTCACCTATGCGCCCGAGCGGCTCAGCATGGAGAAGGTCGAGGACGCCCCGTTCACGCCGGCCGACCGCATCGGCCAGCTCACCATGCGCAATCTCGACATCGCCGATACCCGCACCAAGCTCGGTCTCTATTCCAAGACCGGCCTGCTCTCGGGCAGCGAAGGCTCGCAGATCTTCCGGCTCGAGAGCGACAAGGGCTGAGTTTCTCGTAGCCCGGATGGAGCGAAGCGAAATCCGGAATGTCTTGCCAAGCGGATGGATTCCCGGATTGCGCTTCGCTCCATCCGGGCTACGGACGTCCAAAACAAAAATGGCCGGGATCGCTCCCGGCCATTTGCGTTTGTGTGTGCCGTTACCGCGGCGGCGCGGTGCCGGGCGGGGGCGGCGGCAGGGAAGCCTGGCCGCCGTTGAGCAGCGGCGTGATGTTGCGGATGGTGACGCGACGGTTGATCGCGCTCGGTCCCTGCGTCTGCTCCTTCAGGTACTGCTCGCCATAGCCCTGCGACGTCAGGTTCTCGGCGGGCACACCGAACTGCTGCGTCAGCAATTCGGCCGCGGCCTGCGCACGGCGGTCCGACAAGGACAGGTTGTCGACCTCGTTGCCGACCGCGTCGGTGTGACCCTCGATCAGGAAGACCTCGCGCGGATTGCGCTGGATCGCCTGGTTGAGACCGTCCGCGATCGTCTGCAGCCGGGCCGCCTGGTCCGGCGGGATGGTCCACGATCCCGTTTCGAAGACGATCGTGTTGATGTCGATGCTCGGCATCTGCATGCGAACATTGGGGCTGTAGCGGATCTCGTCGAGCGAGTAACGCCGATCGATGCGCTGCACCGGCGGTGCCACCATGGTCTGGTAGATGACATCAGGTGACGCTTCCTGGGCATCGACGATGTAACGGTCGTAAGGGATGTTCACCACCGGAGGCGGCACGTCGACATAGAAGCCGCCGACCGCCCGCGGATCGCGGTAGGTGTTGTCGATGATGATGAGTTCGCGCCCGCGGGGATCCCTGCGGATGCGCCGCATCAGCCGACCGTCGGCGCCGACAACGGTGATGATCTCGCTGCCATCGGGACGAACGACGACCGTGCGGGTTTCGCCGCCGACGGTGTCGGTGCGGATGTCCCGCGCGCCATAGCGGAAGCGATAGAGATCGTTACCGCGGACATAGGCCTGCCCGCCCGGATCGCGGATGATGATGCGGTCCGGCTCGGTGTAGACGGTCCGCCCACCTTCGATGGTCTCGCGGCGCTGGTTGTGAAGGTCGGCGATGGTGGCGCCGATCACGGCACCGGCCACCACGCCTGCACCGATCGCGAGCGGCGTGAGGTCACGCTGCGGCGGACGCGGCGCGGGCGGCAAGGGTGCTGCGACCGTCGGCGCGGCCCGGAACGCCGGTGCAATCGTCGGCGGAGCATTCCGCACCCTGTCGGGCGGCGGCGTTGCGGCTGCCGAGCCCGATACTGTGCTCGGTGCCGCGACGCCGGCGGGAGGCGCCGGCGGCCGCGGCGGAGCACCAGCCTGCGGCCCGGCAGTCGGAGTTCCGGCTGCGGGCGCTCCCGCGGGCGGCGTGCCGCCCTGTTGGCCAGGAGCCGGAGTCGCAGTCGGGGCCGCGCCAGGCGCCGGCGCCGCCGCACCGGGGCGTCCGGGGGGCGGCGTCGTCGGGGTGCCGGCGGGAGCGGGCGTCGCGGTCGGAGTGGGCGTGGCTCCGGGAGCCGGTGATCCCGCCGGAGGAGGCGGAGGCGCGCCGGGACGGCCGGGTGGCGGTGTGCCGGGGCGGCCAGCCGGCGCCGCGCCAGGCGTGGTGCCCGGAGCCGGCGTTGCAGTCGGCGCAGGCGTTGTCGTCGGCGTGGGGGTCGTTGCCGGCGCAGGCGAGCCAGGACGAGCCGCAGGCCCCGCGGTCGGAGCAGACGGGGTCGCCGTGGGCGCAGGCGCGGGCCGCGCGGAAGGAGCCGCTGCCGGAGGTGGCGGCGGTGGGGTCGGCGTCGGGCGAGCCGCAGGCGGCGGCGTGGGGGGCGTGTGCTGCTGCGGCGCCGCGGCGGGAGGCGGTGTCGGAGCCGGCCGTGCCGCGGGTGGCGGCGGTGTCGGGGCGTGCTGCTGCGGACCCGCAGCCGGTGGCGGCGAAGGCTGCTTCGGAGCGGCAGGCGGCGGTGGGGGCGGCGGCGGTGCCGGACGGGCCGCAGGGGGCGGCGGAGGCGGAGGTGGCGCAGCCGGGCGCGGCGGCGCAGCCGCGGGCGGAGGTGCGGCGGGCGGATGAGGCGGTGCGGCTGCCGGCGGCGGTGCAGCCGGGCGCGCGGGTGCCGCAGGCGGCGCGGCCGCCGGGCCCTTCGGCGGCTGCTTCGGTTTTCCGTCAGGACCCGAGTCCTGCGGCTGCGCCTGAGCGACCACGAACGGAGCTGCGCCTTGCGCATGCGATGCGGTGTTGGCCAATTGCATCGCGGTGAGAGCCGTCGTCGCAAGCAGCACGAAACGAAGGTTGGTCATGTGGTGAACTTCCCCGGAAGGTTCTTTGACGAAGTGTCGTGATGAACGGCTACGCGTTAGGCCGCAATGTGGCAGGCGAAGCGGCCGCGGCCCGATTTATTTCTGCACGCAAATCGACTCACTATGATGACGTTCATTGCGCATTCAGACGCCGGTTGCAATCGCCTCACATGCGATGCGTGCCTCACATGTGATCGCGCGGCGGCCTCGCGTCGGTCGCGGGATTGGGCGTGAGCGGTCCATTGGGCCCGCGGGAGGGAATCTCTTCAGGCGTGCGGCCCGGCAATTCGTCGGGCTGCGGGGATTCGCCGGGTTCGCGCACAGGCGGCGTGATCTCGGGCTGCGGATTGCCGGGCGGAATGCCCGGCGGCGGCTCGGTCGGCGTGCCCGGTGTCGACGGCGGAATCTCGGGCGGCTCGATCGGCATCACATCGAGACCTTGCGGTTCTCGCCGAGATCGGGCCGCGTATTCGTCACCACCGCGGCGGCCATCTTCACATAGGAGATCACCGTGCCGGGCGAATCCCAGAACTCGGCATCATCAGGCGTGATCTTGAGCACGCGGATGTTGGGGTCCTCGGCGCTGTCCCACCACGCCTTCGCCGGTGTCGAGAACAGCTCCTTGATCTTGGCCCGGTCGTTGGAGACGACGGCTGTGCCGGTCAGCGAGACGTATTTCTGGCTGCCGGCGTCGGCGAACGACAGATTGACGGAGGGATTGCGCGCGATCTCCTCGTCCTTGTGGCGCCGCGCGTCGGTCAGGAAGTAGATCGTGTTGGCGTCGCGATCGAGCTGGGCGCTCATCGGCCGCGCGCGCAGCTTGTCGCCATCGCGCGTCACCAGCATCGCAAATCCGATGGTCCTCATCAGATCCCAGACGCGATCGACGTCGCGGGCATTGTCGTTGGCCATGTCGTGCTCCTCGTTGCAAGCAACGACAACGGCCCGCGCGATGCGAGGTTCCGGCAGGAACCGGCCTATTCCGGCGTATGGCAGACGGCCTCGATATTGTGGCCATCAGGGTCGAGCACGAAGGCACCGTAATAATTCGCGTGATAATGCGGGCGGATGCCGGGCGGACCGTTGTCGCGTCCGCCTGCCGCGATGGCGGCCTTGTAGAAGGCATCCACCGTGGCGCGGTCCGCAGCGCGGATGGCGATGTGCACCGGCTTGTTCATCGCGCCTTCGTCGCCGAACCAGAGATCCGGCTTGCCGTCGGCACCGAACCCGGCCGCCGCGGCGTGCCCGGTCTGCTCCGCCGTCACTTCCATGATCAGGCCGTAGCCGAGCGGCGCCAGCGCCTTGGTGTAGAAAGCCTTCGCGCGCTCGTAATCGGAGACGGAGAAACCCAGATGGTCGATCATCGCTTGCCTCCTTTGATCGTCCCTGTCAGCGTGACAGGAACGTATTGCTCCGCGTCTTGCGCGCGATCGTAAAGCCGCGCGCCACCATGTCAGCGATACAATCCTGCTGCCATTCGTTTTGTGACAGGTGCTCGATCACCACCGCGCGCGGCCATAGCGATGGCGGCGCGTCGCGGAAGAAGCCGATCAGCACGCGGTCCTCGAAGCCTTCGACGTCGATCTTGAGCGAATCGACACAGGTGATCCCGGCCTCGTCCAGGATGCGCGTCAAGCGCAGCGACGGCACCTTGATCGCGTCAGCGCTGGCGGCGCCGGTGACGACGTGCGTGGCGCCGAGATTGCCGCCGCCGCTCTCGATCATCAGCTCGCCGTCGCTGTCGCCGGCTGCCGCCTGCACCAGGCGCACCTGGGCAGCATTCGATGCGGCATGGTTGAAGGACAGTCGTCCGAACGTCAGCGGATGCGGCTCGATCGCGACTACCTTGCCTGATGGTCCCACCTGCCGCGCCATCACCAGGGCAAAGGTGCCGACATTGGCGCCGACGTCGACGAACACGCCACCCGCGGGCGTGTGCTGACGCAGGAAGTCGAGCTCGTCGAGATTGTAGTCGGGGTTGAACAGCGCGCCGCGCTCGGTCGCGCTGCCCTGGTGATAGAGCCGGAACGAGGCGCCCTGATATTGCACGTCGACCGGGCCGCTCCGCACCAGGTTCACCAGTCGCGACATCCACGGGCGGAACGCGCCGCGCTTCAGCCCCGATTGCGTCGCGAGGCGGATGATCGCAGCCTGCGCCGCATTCGGCGCAAACGCGCCGAACGGCGCGGACGAAGGGGCATTGTCGGGAGTCAAGCGGTAGGTCCTCGTTGCAAGCGGCGCATGCATAGCCGGTTTTGCGGAGGACTCCAATCTTCACGAGAAGTTCGTAGCCCGGACGAAGCGCAGCGAAATCCGGGACCGTTTCCGCTTGCGGCACGAGCCCCGGATTGCGCTTCGCTCCATCCGGGCCACGGCCTCACGCCGCCTTCTTCGGCGCCTTTCGCTGCCTCAGGAATCGCCCGAGCAGCTTGCGCTTGCCCTTGCGCGGGATCAGGTCGATGTCGCTGACGAGCTTGGCGCCGCCCTTGCGGCGCTCCAGCACGATCTTGCGGCTGTGGAAGGCCTCGAGCTCCGCGCGATGCGCGACGCTGACGATGGTCGCCTTCGGCAGCTCGTCGGTCACCATCTTCATCATCTTGTCCTGGCTCTTCTCGTCGAGCGCCGAGGTCGCCTCGTCCAGCACGACGATGTCGGGGTTGTGCAGCAACAGCCGCGCAAAGGCGAGGCGCTGCTTCTCGCCGCCGGACAGGGTCTGGTCCCAGGGCGCTTCCTCCTCGATCTTCTCCTTGAGATGATCGAGGCCGACCTTGTGCAGGGCTTCGCCAATCTCCTCGACGGTCCAGTCCTCTTCGGCGCCGGGATAGGCGACGGCACGGCGCAGCGATCCCGACGGCACGTAAGGCCGCTGCGGCAGCATGAACAGCCGGCGGTCGGCATGGAAGTTGACGCTGCCGCCGCCCCAGGGCCACAGCCCCGCAATGGCGCGCACCAATGTGCTCTTGCCGGTGCCGGATTCCCCGGCGACGAGGAGCCGCTCGCCCGGCTCGATTACCACTTCGGTCTCGCCGACCACGGCGGTGCCGTCGTCGAGCGTCACAGAGAGATCCTTCATCTCCAGCATGGCGTCGTTGCTGGTCTCGCCGCGCTTGATGCGGCCGAGACCGTCGCCCTGCTCGGCGCGTTCGAGGCCGTCGAGCGACATCATCAGCGAGGCGATGCGGCGTGCGCAGGCGTTCCAGTCGGCGAGCCTGGGATAATTGTCGACCAGCCAGCCGAACGCGCTCTGCACGATGGTGAAAGCGGAAGCGGCCTGCATCACCTGCCCCAGCGACATGGAGCCGTCGAGAAACTTTGGCGCGCAGAGCAGGAGAGGCACCACGGGAGCGACGAGGCTCGACCCCTGCGACACCAGCGTGGTGCGCATGTGCTGGCCGGCGAGGCGCGCCCATTGCCGGAGCACGTTGGTGAAGTTGCGGTCGATGCCGTCGCGCTCCTCTTCCTCGCCGCCGAGCAGTGCGATGCTCTCGCCGTTCTCGCGCACGCGCGTCAGCGTGTAGCGGAAATCGGCCTCGGCCTGGTTCTTGTCCTCGGAGACCTGCACGAAGCGCCGGCCGATCACCAGGATCGAGCCGGAGGCGATTCCCGCATAGAGCATCGCGGCGATGACGAGAAAGCCGGGAATGGTGATGGTCGATCCGCCCAGCGTCACGGTCAGTGCGCCGCCGATGGTCCAGAGCACGACGATGAAGGTCGCGGCCGACAGCAACGCCGAGGTGACGCCGGCCAGGAAGTCGACCGGAGAATCGGTCGCGATGCGTAAGTCCTCCGCGATCCGGTATTCGGGATTCTTGTGGTCGCCACCGACGAGGTTGAGCTGGTAATAGCGGCCGTTCTTGAGCCAGCGCGTCAGCACGCTCGCGGTCAGCCAAGCCCGCCAGCGCCGCTGAATGCCCATCCGCGCGAACACCTGCGCCACGCCAAGCACGATGCTGCCGATCGCGAGCGGGAAGAATAATGCGGTGAGATGGAAGACGCTCGCTGCGTCGCGCTTCTCGATCGCGTCGAAGATCGCCCTATTCCAGACATTGATGCCGTACTGGAAGCCGACGGTGAGGATGATCAGCAGGCCAAGGCCGATCGAGAACGGCCAGGCGAGGCGATCGCCGCTGCGGCCCCAGAAGCCGCGCGCGCTGATCCAGAACCGCGTCAGCAGATAATCCTTGCGGACCTGCTCGGCCTCCTCGGGCGAGAGCTCCGGGTCGGGCTCGAGCAGCTCGGGGGGCGGCGGTTCGACCTCGTCGCCATTCTCGCCCTTGATGCCGACGATCGGCGGCTTGTCTTGTTCGCGCTTCGCGGCGGGCTTGTGCATGAGCCGACAACGCCAGGGGAACCCGCGGGTTCCCCTGGGTTCCGCAGGCCTTCTATTCGGCTGCGCCGTCCCGGACGCGCCGGATCCGGGCCGCGCGATGCAGAACGCGGGACAATTCCTCGATCGAATAGGGCTTTTGCACGAGATCGAAGCCGGACACGCCATCCTCCGACAGCGCCTGGCTGTAGCCGGTGGTCAGGACGACCGGCACGTCGATGCCGCGGTCGCGGATGGCCTGCGCCAGATCGATCCCTGTCATCCCAGGCATGACGACATCCGAGAACACGACGTCGAAGCGATCCGCGTCCACGACGAGCTCGGCGAGCGCGTCGGTGGCATTGTCGACCAGCGTGACGCTGTAGCCGAGCTCGGTGAGACCATCCGCTGCGAAATTGGCGAGCTCGATATTGTCCTCGACCAGCAGCACGGACATGCCGCTGCCGGCCACCGCCGGCGCCGTGTTGGGTGCCTGCCGCTGCGGCAAAAGCTCCGGCGGCACGCGCGGCAGATAGAGCGCGAAGGTGCTGCCGTGCCCCACTTCGCTCGTGACCGTCACCTCGCCGCCGGATTGCCGGGCGAAGCCGAACACCTGCGACAGGCCGAGGCCGGTGCCGTGGCCGACCTGCTTGGTGGTGTAGAAAGGCTCGAAGATGCGTCCGAGACGGGCGGCGGGAATGCCGACGCCGGTGTCGCTGACGGTCACGCTGACGAAGCCATGGTTTGCCGGGATATGGCTGCCCGAAGCGGCGGCCAGCGTGTCCGGAACGCGCGTCGCGACCTCGACCTTGAAAGTGATCCTGCCCTTGCCTTGCATGGCATCGCGCGCGTTGGTTGCCATGTTGATCAGCGCCGTCTCGAACTGGCCGGCATCGGCACGAACGAGGCAGGGCTCCGTGGGCAAGCGCATGGTGATTTCGATGGCCGATCCCAAAAGGGGCGCGAGCATGTCGTGCAGCGACTGCATCCGTTCGCCGACGTCGAACACCTCCGGCTTCAGGGTCTGACGCCGTGCAAAGGCGAGCAGCTGCGAGGTCAGCTTGGCCGCGCGGCCGACGGCATCCGCAATGGCCGTAATGTAGCGCTGGCGCCGCTCCTCGGCCAGTTGCGGCCGGTTCAACAGGTCGACCGAGGCGCGGATCACCGTCAGCAGATTGTTGAAATCGTGCGCGACGCCGCCGGTGAGCTGTCCGAGCGCCTCCAGGCGCTGGCTGTGCTTGAGCGCCTCCTCGGCCTCGCGGCGCCTGGCGGCTTCGGCCTGAATCTGCTGGGTGCGCCGGAACGCCAGCGCCAGCAGCAGAAACAGCAGCGCGGTGGCGGGAATGCCGAACACCAGGTGCTGGCCGATGGTGGCGAGCCAGCGGGCGCGGATCGCCGAGGTCTCGAGCCCGGCGCTGACATAGATCGGGTATTCCGAGACGCGTCGGTAGCCGATGCGGCGCTCGATGCCGTCCGACGGCCAGACGACGGTGATGAGGCCGTGCTCGGGGCGCGCCGCGATCTCCCGGCCGACCGGTCCGGTCGGATCGAGCTTGATGTCGTGGTCGAGCCGGGGGAAATGTGCAAGCAGCACGCCGTCGGTACGGCCCATCGCGAAGAAGCTGCCGGCATCCGAGCCGATGCGCGCATAGAAACTGTCGAAATATTCGGGGAGGACCGAGGCCTGGATCACCCCGATGAAGCTGCCGTCGTCGGAATCGCGGCGGCGGCTCACCCCGAAGAAGCGCGCGCCCTGATAGGGCGGACGGGGCGTCAGGGCCGTGCCGATGAACGTGCCGATGCTCTGGTCGATATGGGCATAGAAGTAATCACGATCCACAAAGCTCAGCTCCGGCGGCGGCGAGGCAAGGCTGTTGACCAGCGCTTTTCCGTCCGCGTCGAAGATCCAGGCCGATTTGAGCTGCGGCAGCGAATCGGTCAGCCGCTTCAGGCGGCGGTGCAGCGCCGGCTCGCGCGCGCGGATGGTGTCGTCGGGGAGGCCGCGGACCACCTCGCCCAGCTCGGCAAGGCTGCGGTCGATGGTCTCGAACACCTTGAGCGCGTGCTCATGCACCACGTCGAGCGTGCGCTCGATCTCGCGGTCGGCGATGTCGCTGGTCGAGGTGTAGGAGATCGTCGCCGCGATGGCGAACAGCGCAACAGGCAACGCCAGGGATGCCGCCATCATCCACTGCAGCAGTCTCAGCGAGTTGCGTTGCGCCCTCTGCACAGTCGCTCCGTCCCTGACTGAAACTTAGCTGAATTTCGTCCCCAGAAGGAAGCAGCTTATGGCAATAACCACTGGTTGCAATATCATCAATTCTCGTGCAACTGAGGTGATAAGGATTCTGCTCAAATTTTCACCGATGTTGTGTGTGTCATTCAGCCCCAATGTCCTTGGATGGACTGTCCATCTCGCCGGCGGCACAATGACGGGAACTGAAGTCGAGGCGCGCTGAGGGCTGCAGCCCGTCGCCTGTTCGGTCGAGGGGCTGCAGATTTGCGCGAGGATGTGGAGCTACACCCGGAACCATCCCGCGGCCCGGCCAGGCGGTCAGATCGCGTGCGCCTCGCGCAAAGACCGGGCCGCATTCTCTCCGATGATGACGCACGGCGCCATCGTGTTGCCCGTGGTGATCCGCGGCATCACCGAGCCGTCGGCAATGCGGAGCCGGTCGACGCCGTAAACCCTGAGCGTGCCGTCGACCACCGACATCGCGTCGCGCCCCATCTTCGCCGAGCATGTCTGGTGCCAATAGGTCACCGCGGAGTCGCGCACGAAACGCTCCATCTCGGTAGCGTCAAGAGGGCCGGGCATCGACTCGCGTGCCACCAATGGTTCGAACGCTCTCGTATTACCGAGCGAACGGCAGAGGTCCACACAGGCGATCGCCGTCTTCAGATCGTCAGGATGCGACAGCATGTTGGCTTCGATGCGCGGTGCTGCAAGGGGTTCGGCGCTCCGCAGCCTGACCCGGCCTCGGCTCTTCGGCAAAGCAAGGCCTGCGAACATGGTCCAGCCATGAGCAGGCGCCCCGCCTGCCGTCTCGGGGCTCGGCACCGGAAACTCGACCTGGCAGAACAGCAGGTCCGGAGATTCGAGCGCGGCGTGGGATTTCCAGTACAACGTCGCCGCATTGCCGGTGTTGCGCGGCGCGACCGGCTCGCGATATTCCCAAATGCATCCGAACGAGACGTGATCCTGCAGATTCTGGCCGACCCCCGGCAGGTGCTGGACCACGGGTATATCAAATGCTCGGAGCTCGTTCTCGTCGCCGACGCCGGAGCGCATCAGCACCGCCGGCGTCTGGATCGCTCCGAGCGCGAGCACGACTTCCCGCGCCGCGCCGATCCGCAAGGCGCGCCCGTCACGTATCGCTTCGACGCCGACGGCCCTGCCGTGCTCGATCAGGATGCGAGAGACCTGCGTTCCCGTCAGCAGCGTGAGATTCGGCCGATCGAGAAAAGGATAGGTATAGGCCCGGAAGATGGAGTTGCGCCTGCCATTGCGGACGAGAATGTCCGTGATGGCGCAGCCGCCATCGCCTTCCATCATCTCGCCGTTGGGGCTTTCGAACGTCGGAATGCCGATCTCCTTCGCCGCGTCCAGCATCGCCAACGCGGCCGGCCCAGGATCGGGCGACGGCTGCACGAAGACCGGGCCGCCGGTGCCGCGATGACGCGGATCGGGCGTGCCCTGCCAGTTCTCGATCTCCCGAAAAATCTTTGAGACCGAATCGTAGCCCCAGCTCTCGTCGCCGCTTTGCTCGGCGAAGAAATCCCAGTCGCTGCGGTGACCGCGCGCCCACAGCATCACGTTGATGCTCGAACCGCCGCCGACGACCTTGCCCATCGACATCGGAAGGGCGCGCCCGTTCAGATGCGGATTTGGCTCGGCGACAAAACCCCAATCGGTCGCGCTGCCGAGGTTGCCGGGCCACGACGCCGGGTCCATGACGGTCGGCACCTCATCGCTGCCCCCGGCTTCGATCAGCAGCACAGCGACGGACGGATTTTCGGCGAGGCGGCGGGCGACCACCGAGCCCGAACTGCCGGCGCCGCAGACGATGAAGTCGTAGCTGCGGCGCAGAGTCTCATTGAGCCGGCGCTGGTTGGCAGCAGCGCGGTCGGCAAACTCGGGAAGGTCGGATGGCAGGACGTCGTTCATGAGGTCACTCCAGGCAGTAGCGCGCGGCCGAAAGGGAGCTTCCGGGCGACGCGGGTGAGAAAGGAAAGAGGGTCAGTTGTCAGCTGGGGAAGGCGGTCATGGATCGCGCCTGTCCTGCAGCTGACGCCCGGGTTTGGCCGAGGCACGGGTTTGGTCGTGCGAGGGCGATTTCCCGGCTCTGCGGGACGGATGGGGGCTTGGGCTGTCAGGCCATCGCTTGCTCCTTCTGAGGGGAGGGTGGGCGCGGCGCATCTGCCAGAGAGCACGCAGCCAACCTATCAGATTTATCAAATCTATCAATATCATCAAATTTATCAAAATAGGAGGAATGCCCTCTTGTCAACGGAGCCGGAAGCACGACATTGTGAGGAGGGGACAGGCCCGGCCGGCAAACGGCCGAAGGCAGAGATGGGCGCGATGGAAAAGGACATCCTGACGACGGCGGAGGCTGCCAAGATTTTGGGGGTCTCGATCCGCACGGCGCAGCTTCTGATCGAAGGCGGGACGATCCCCTCTTGGAAAACTCCGGGCGGTCATCGGCGCGTCTACCGCCGCGACGTCCTTGCGCAGATCACCGGCCTCGCTCAGCCGATGACGGCTTCCGCGCGGGTGATCGTGATTGCGCGTCCGGAACGCATCGCCGACTACGCAGGGGCGCTGGCGAAGGTCAAATATTGCGTCGTCGAGCGCTATACCGACGTCTATGCTGCGCTGCTCGGGATCGGCTCCCGGCTGCCGTCGGCGGTTGTCATCGAAGCCGAGCCATCGGACGCCGGTAGGTTGGCTCTGCTGGAGAGCTTGCGATCTGATCCGGCCCTTGGAGCCACCCAGCTTCTCGTTGTCGGCCACTCTTCGGCAGATATGGGAATGACGCGTTTCATCGAGGGATTGGAAGCGCTACCGGAGGCGGTCGAGGCGGCGATTCGGGGCGCCGTGGAGCCTCCCGTCCCGTTCGACACGCCGCCATCCTTTCCGTTTCCGGCCAATGAGGGCCAGCGCCTCGTGGCGCTCGAACGCTCCGGCCTGGTCGACACGCCGCCGGAGGATGCCTTTGATCGGCTGACCTGGTTGGCCGCGCATAGCCTCGACGCTCCCGTCGCACTGCTGACGCTGCTCACCCCGACCCGGCAATGGTTCAAGTCGCGCTACGGGCTCGACATGGCCGATACGCCCCGCGGCTGGGCGTTCTGCAATTACACCATTCTGGAGAAGGACATCATGGTCGCGGAGAACCTCGCCACCGATCCGCGCTTCATCGAGAATCCGGCCGTGTCGGGAGAACTTGGGTTTCGGTTCTACGCGGGCTGCCCGGTGGTGGATCCCGATGGCTTCACGCTCGGATCACTCTGCGTGATCGACACGAGGCCGCGCACGCTCGACGATATCCAGAAGCAGATCCTCGCCAGTCTCGCCGCGCTCGCTTCAGACGAGATCAAGCTGCGCGTCACCGACCGCCAATTGCGCCGGGCGGCCGAGCCCGGGATTTCGAAGCCAAGTGCGCAAGCCCGATCCTCCAACAAGCGCGATGCTCGGCAGGGCACTGCGTGACAAGACACCGCGTGACACCCGGCGGGTGTCACGCAACACGGCCTGTCAGATCTGCCGCTCGACCATCTTGAGCTTGAGCTCGGCGATGGCTTCCGCGGGGTTCAGGCCCTTCGGGCAGGCCTTGGCACAGTTCATGATGGTGTGGCAGCGGTAGAGCCGGAACGGATCCTCGAGATTGTCGAGCCGCTCGCCGGTCGCTTCATCGCGCGAATCGGACACCCAGCGGTTGGCCTGGAGCAGTGCGGCGGGGCCGAGATAGCGGTCGCTGTTCCACCAATAGCTCGGGCACGAGGTCGAGCAGCAGGCGCACAGGATGCACTCGTAGAGGCCGTCGAGCTTCTCGCGGTCCTCGTGGGTCTGGCGCCATTCCTTTTGCGGCGTCGGCGAGGTCGTCTTCAGCCACGGCTCGACGGAGGCGTACTGCGCGTAGAAATTGGTGAGGTCGGGGACAAGGTCCTTCACGACCGGCTGATGCGGCAGCGGATTGATCTTCACCGCGCCGTCCTTGACGTCGTGCATCGAGCGGGTGCAGGCCAGCGTGTTCTGGCCGTCGATGTTCATCGCGCAGGAGCCGCAGACGCCTTCGCGGCAGGAGCGGCGGAAGGTCAGCGACGGATCGATGTGGTTCTTGATCCAGATCAGGCCGTCCAGCACCATCGGGCCGCAATCATTGGTGTCGACATAGTATGTATCGACGCTCGGATTCTTGCCGTCATCCGGATTCCAGCGATAGACGCGAAACTCGCGCGTCTCGGTCGCGCCCGCGGGCTTCGGCCAGGTCTTGCCGCCGGTGATCTTGGAGTTCTTCGGAAGTGCGAATTCAACCATAAGTCCTGCCTCTGGTTTCTTCCGTCATTGCCGGGCTTGACCCGGCAATCCATCGCCTTCGAGAAGATGGATGCGCGGGTCAAGCCCGCGCATGACGAGTGGTGATCAGTACACGCGCGCTTTCGGCGGGATGTACTGCACGTCGTTGGTCATGGTGTAGTCGTGAACCGGGCGGTACTCGATCTTGACCTTGCCGGCATCGTCCAGCCAGGCCAGCGTGTGCTTCATCCAGTTCTTGTCGTCACGCTCGGAGAAGTCCTCGCGGGCGTGCGCGCCACGGCTCTCGGTGCGGTTGGCGGCCGAGTTCATCGTCACCACCGCCTGCGAGATCAGATTGTCGAACTCGAGCGTCTCGACGAGGTCCGAATTCCACACCAGCGAGCGGTCGGACACGGCGATGTCGGTGATGCCGCTGTGGACCTTCGCGATCAGGTTCTGGCCCTCGCTGAGCACTTCGCCGGTGCGGAACACCGCGCAATTGGTCTGCATCACATTCTGCATGCCTTCGCGCAGCTTGGCGGTCGGCGTGCCGCCGGAGGCGTAGCGGTAATGGTCGAGCCGGCCGAGCGCGAGCTCGGACGAGTTCGCCGGCAGCTCGGGCTGTTTGGCGTTGGGGGTGAGCTTCTCGGCGAGACGGAGCGCGGCGGCGCGGCCGAACACCACGAGGTCGATCAGCGAATTGGAGCCGAGACGGTTGGCGCCGTGCACCGAGACGCAGGCCGCTTCGCCGATCGCCATCAGGCCGGGGATCACCGCGTTGTCGTCGCCGTCCTTCTTGGTCAGCACCTCGCCGTGATAGTTCGTGGGGATGCCGCCCATGTTGTAGTGCACGGTCGGCACGATCGGGATCGGCTCGCGCGTCACGTCGACATTGGCGAAGATCTTTGCGGATTCGGAGATGCCCGGCAGGCGCTCGGCCAGCACCGCGGGATCGAGATGGTCGAGGTGCAGGAAGATGTGGTCCTTCTTCTTGCCGACGCCGCGTCCCTCGCGGATCTCGATGGTCATCGCGCGCGAGACGACGTCGCGCGAGGCGAGGTCCTTGGCCGACGGCGCATAGCGCTCCATGAAGCGCTCGCCCTCGGAGTTGACGAGATAGCCGCCTTCGCCGCGCGCGCCTTCGGTGACGAGGCAGCCCGAGCCGTAGATGCCGGTCGGGTGGAACTGGACGAACTCCATGTCCTGCATCGGCAGGCCGGCGCGCAGAACCATGCCGCCGCCATCGCCGGTGCAGGTATGCGCCGAGGTGCAGGAGGCATAGGCGCGGCCATAGCCGCCGGTCGCCAGGATCACGGTCTGGGCGCGGAAGCGGTGCAGCGTGCCGTCATCGAGCTTGAGCGCGATGACGCCGCGGCAGGTGCCCTGGTCGTCCATGATCAGGTCGATGGCGAAGAACTCGATGAAGAACTCGGCCGCGTGGCGCAGCGACTGGCCGTACATCGTGTGCAGCATGGCGTGACCGGTGCGGTCGGCGGCGGCGCAGGTGCGTTGCGCCTGGCCCTTGCCGAAGTCCATGGTCATGCCGCCGAACGGGCGCTGATAGATCTTGCCGTCCTCGGTGCGCGAGAACGGCACGCCCCAATGCTCGAGCTCGTAGACCGCCTCGGGCGCGTTGCGCACCATGTATTCGATCGCGTCCTGGTCGCCGAGCCAGTCCGACCCCTTCACGGTGTCGTACATGTGCCAGCGCCAGTCGTCCTTGTGCATGTTGCCGAGCGAAGCCGAGATGCCGCCCTGCGCCGCGACGGTGTGCGAGCGGGTCGGAAACACCTTGGTGATGCAGGCGGTACGAAGTCCCGCTTCGCTGCAGCCGACCACGGCGCGCAGGCCCGCGCCGCCGGCACCGACCACGACGACGTCATAGGTGTGGTCTTCGATCGGGTAGGCTTTGCCGTTGGTGGCGGGAGCGCCGTTGCCCTTGCCATTCGTCTCATTGGCCATGGGTTACACTCCGGAAGACAGTTTGAGGATCGCGTAGGTCGAGGCGAGCGCCACGGCGATCGAGAAGAAGTTGTTGAGCATCACCGCGGTGAGCTTCAGCTTCTCGTTATGGACGTAGTCCTCGATTACCACCTGCATGCCGATCTTCATGTGCCAGGCGCTGGCGAAGATGAAGAGCAGCAGGATCACCGCGACGGGAATGGAGCTCAGGGTCTGCGCGGCGTAGACTTGGTTGCGACCGAGCAGCATCATGATGATCACCAGGCCCGGGATCATCAGCAGCGTCATGGCGACGGCGGTGATGCGCTGGCGCCAGAAATCGGACGTGCCGGAATGCGCGGCGCCGAGATTGCGGACGCGGCCGAGCGGAGTGCGCATGCTGCGCTTGGGCGTATCGCTTGCGCTCATCGTCCGCCTCCGATCGCATAGGCGATGATCCAGACCAGCACCGTCAGCGCGATGCCGCCGATCAGCGCGCCCCAGGTCAGGGCTTCCCGCTCATTGGCCTTGAAGCCGTAGCCGAGGTCCCAGACGAAATGCCGGATGCCGCTCAGCATATGGTGCATCAGCGCCCAGGTGTAGCCGAACACGATCAGCCGGCCGATGATGCTGCCGGCGAAGGCCTGGACGTGGGCATAGGCGGCCGGGCCGGAGGCCGCGGCAACCAGCCACCAGACCAGCAGCAGGGTTCCGACATAGAGGGCGATACCGGTGGCGCGATGGACGATGGACAGCGCCATCGTCAGCGTCCAGCGGTACACTTGCATGTGTGGTGAAAGCGGTCGTTCGATCCGTGCGGTCATGGGCTTTGATGTTGTATGGCGGCCCAGCAGGGGGCGCGCGGGGATCGGAAAGGTCGGCTCTATTTACGGAGTCGATTTCTCCTGCGCAATCACCAATTCGCCATAAATCGAACGCGGGTTCAGCTCTAGAGCCTTGATGAAACAAGGCCAATCAGCGGCTTGGTATACCAGAGCCTGAGTCGGCCAGGCAATGATTGAACTTATTTTCACTTCTTGTGGACCGTTGAGGCGCATTGAAATTACTATTGGAACGCCTCTAAGCGAGCGGCACGCACGTCGTCTGCGCCCACGGGCTCACGACGCCGGAAGCGGCCTCGGCCAACTTCAACGCTATCGCCAATTCCGCCCGGCGCACTGATTTTCCGCGCGACGGCGGATATGCGCAGCCCGCATCCCACCCAAGACGCTCGGCGAGGCGTGTCGACCCGGCCAGGCAGATCTCCTACAGCTGGACCTGCAGCCGAATCCGCCGACCATTCAGCGGTGCTGCCGGGGCAGGCCGGGTGATTGCAGGTCTTGAAATCAAGGAGATCATCGAGCTCGCGCTGTTGCTGATCGCAACGGGCGCGCTGTCGGGATTTCTGGCCGGCGTGTTCGGCATCGGCGGCGGCGCGATTCTGGTGCCTGTGCTCTACGAATGCTTCCGCATCGTCGGCGTGCCCCTGGACGTGCGGATGCCGCTCTGCATCGGCACCTCGCTCGCCATCATCATCCCGACCTCGCTTCGCTCGTTCCAGGCGCACTACAGGCGCGGTGCGGTCGACATGGCGATCCTGCGCCTGTGGTGGCTGCCGATCGTCATTGGCGTCATCGCCGGCAGCGTGGTGGCACGCTACGCGCCGGAGCGGTTGTTCAAGATCGTCTTCGTCTGTGTCGCCTACGCCGCAGCGGCGCGGCTGATCTTCGCGCGCGAGACCTGGAAGCTCGGTGGTGACATGCCGAAGGGGGCGCTGATGCGCGCCTATGGCTTCTTCGTCGGCATCCTCTCGACCCTGATGGGCATCGGCGGCGGACTGTTCTCGAACCTGCTGATGACCTTCTACGGCCGGCCGATCCACCAGGCGGTCGCGACCTCGTCGGCCCTTGCGGTGCTGATCTCGATCCCCGGCGCGCTCGGTTACATCTATGCCGGCTGGCCGGCGGCGGCGACCTATCCGGCCGTCGCCGCGCTGCAAGTGCCGTTCGCGCTCGGCTACGTCTCGCTGATCGGGGCCGTGCTGGTGATGCCGATGAGCCTCGTCACCGCGCCGTTGGGCGTAAGGGCGGCGCATGCCATGTCGAAACGCACGTTGGAAGTCGCGTTCGGGTGTTATTTGTTCGTCGTCGGGAGCCGGTTTGTGATGAGCTTGTTGGGTGGGCAGTGACAAAATCAGGCATTGAGCTTCGGTGATCGACCGGTTCGGCGCTTCAGGCGCACTTCACTGTGCCGCCACTTGCGCAGATCGCCCTGACCCTTGAGTAAGCCTTCTTCGGCGAGGGCTTGAATACGAGCTGCAAACATCTCGTCGGTAGCGTGGAATCCAAGCTTTTCGCTGCGCTTGACGGTCAGCCAAATGACTGCAGCCGTTTTCTGCCACTGCGACGTTACGATCGAAAGAATGATTTGATCGACATCCTCTACAGAGACGGTGGGAGGAAGCAAAACATCCTCCCATCTCAGGGAACTGTTGATCTCGGGAAACTCCCTGAATGGCAGCAAGTGCGGAAACCGCTGAAACAGGGTCGTCAGCAGCTCGGAATTCAGCTTGATTATGAATTCTCGGAGCGATGCCGCGTCCTTGTCATTGTCCGGGAGCAGGCGAGTCGCTGCTCTGGCCTCATCCAGTACGCGAGCAGCACCAACGAGATATTGGACAACATCGGCCGCCTGATCGTCGTTCATGCCTCTCCCCGAAATGACTACTTCTTCGCGTAAATATCCTTGTACGTATCCCGCAGAACGTTCTTCTGCACCTTGCCCATCGTATTCCGCGGCAACTCGTCGACGACGAAGACGCGCTTGGGCATCTTGAATTTTGCCAGCCGTCCGTCGAGCGCCTTCAGCACCGCGCCTTCGGTGACGTCCGCGCCCTTGTTGCAGACCAGCACCGCCGTGACGCCCTCGCCGAAATCGGCGTGGGGCACGCCGATCACGGCGGATTCGATCACGCCGGGCATGGCGTCGATCTCGCTCTCGATCTCTTTCGGATACACGTTGAAGCCGCCGGAGATCACGAGATCCTTGCCGCGGCCGAGAATGTGGACGTAGCCCTTGCCGTCGATCTTGCCGAGGTCGCCGGTGATGAAGAAGCCGTCGTCGCGGAATTCGGACTTGGTCTTCTCCGGCATGCGCCAATAGCCCTTGAAGACGTTGGGACCCTTGACCTCGATCATGCCGATCTCCTCGCGCGGCAGCTCCTTGCCCGTCTCGGGCTCGGTGACGCGCACCGAGACGCCGGGCAGCGGGAAGCCGACCGCGCCGGGCACGCGCTCGCCGTCATAGGGGTTCGACGTGTTCATGTTGGTCTCGGTCATGCCGTAGCGCTCGAGCACGGCATGGCCGGTGCGCGCCGACCATTCGCGATGGGTCTCGGCCAGCAGCGGCGCCGAGCCCGAGATGAACAGCCGCATGTGCTTGGTCGTCTCGTGCGACAGAGCGGAGTTTTGCAGCAGGCGAGTATAGAACGTCGGCACGCCCATCAGCACGGTGGCGCGCGCCATCAGCTTGATGATCAAATCCGGATCGAGCTTCGGCAGGAAGATCATCGACGCCCGTGCGAACAGCGTGACGTTGGTCGCCACGAACAGGCCGTGCGTGTGGTAGATCGGCAGTGCGTGGATCAACACGTCCTTGTCGGTGAAACGCCAGTAGCCGACGAGCGAGAGCGAGTTCGACGCGAGATTGTCATGGCTGAGCATCGCGCCCTTGGAGCGGCCGGTGGTGCCCGACGTGTAGAGGATGGCGGCGAGATCGTCGTTCGCCCGTGCGACAGTCGCAAATTCGCCGCTCGCCTTGTCGGCGGCTTCCGTCAGCGAGCCCTTGCCGTCGGCTCCGAGCGTCTCGATCTTGGCCTTCACCTTGGCGGCGATCGGGGCGAGACCTTCGGCCTTGGAGGGATCGCAGACCACCAGCGACGGCTCGGCGTCGCCGATGAAGTAATCGAGCTCGTTCAGCGTATAGGCGGTGTTGAGCGGCAGGTAGACCGCGCCGGCCCTGACCGTGCCGAGATACAGCACGATATTGGCGACGGACTTTTCGACCTGCACCGCGACGCGATCACCCGGCTTCACGCCGCGCGCGACCAGCACGTTCGCCATCTGCCCCGCCCGCGCGATCAGATCGCCATAGCTGATATGGGCGCCGTCATGCGTCTCGATCGCGAGGCGTTTGGGATTGTCGAGGCCGTCGAACAGGCGGGAAAACAAATTGGCGTTGGCAGCTGGGTTCATGCAAGATTTCCTCGACCGCAGGGACTTGTCCGACAAGGCTTGTTGGGCAAGGCCGGTCAAAACCGAGGGCTGGATTAGCAAAAACCGCCCCGATGAAGCAACGGAGACAGTTTGCATGACCAAAGTTGGGAAACGCGTGGCCTGGGTCACGGGCGGCGGCAGCGGGATCGGGGAAGCCGGGGCCGAGGCGTTAGCTGCCGACGGCTGGACGGTGGTGGTATCGGGCCGGCGCCAGTCAGCCCTGGATACCGTGGTTGCGAAGATCATCAAGGCGGGCGGCGCCGCCGAGGCGCTCGCGCTGGATGTCTCCAACGCGACCGAGGCCCAGAAGGCTGCCGATCAGATCGTCGCCAGGCACGGCCGGATCGACCTGCTGGTCAACAATGCCGGTATCAATGTTCCCAAGCGCAGCTGGAAGGACATGGAGCTGGAAGGCTGGGACCAGCTGGTCCAGGTCAATCTCAACGGCGTGCTCTATTGCATGCGCGCGGTGCTGCCGACGATGCGCAAGCAGCAGGACGGCGCCATCATCAACGTCTCATCCTGGGCCGGCCGCCACGTCTCCAAGATGCCGGGCCCCGCTTACACCACCACCAAGCATGCGGTGCTGGCGCTGACCCATTCCTTCAACATGGACGAATGCGTCAACGGCCTGCGCGCCTGCTGCCTGATGCCGGGCGAGGTGGCGACGCCAATCCTGAAGCTGCGCCCGGTGGTGCCGAGCGAGGCGGAGCAGGCGAAGATGCTGCAACCGGAAGATCTCGGCCGCACCATCGCGTTCATCGCGAGCATGCCGGCACGCGTCTGCATCAACGAGGTGCTGATCAGCCCGACCCATAACCGCGGATTCATCCAGACGCCGAACAACAGGGATTGAGACGCGGCGTGCCACACATTCGGTGTCATCCCCGCGAACGCGGGGATCCATAACCACAGGCGGAAATTGAGGGCGCGGCTGGTCACTCCGAGTCTTCGCCAAACCACTCCCTGTGGCAATGGGTCCCGGATCGGCGCTTCGCTTGTCGGGGACGACAGCGGCGTGTGTGGCGCGAGCTCGCAACACACGAACATCCCCGCCCATAGTTTCACGCATCACAAAGAATTTTCCCCCGAAACCGCACCCCAAGCCCTCCCGTAGTTCGGTCCAACGACGGCACTGCTGCATCACCCCAAATTGTCGCAGTCGCCGTTGTTGCCCCAACCCAACGCCGGCCATCGCCGGTCACAATCCAATCGGGAGACTCTCCATGTCGAAGCGCATTGCCTATCTCGCTGCCGCCGCCTTCAGCGCCCTCGCCATCACCGCGACAATCGTTGCGCCTGCGAGCGCCGAGGAAAAGACCGTCATGGTCGGCGGCGCCGCGATGTTCCCCTCGAAGAACATCGTCCAGAACGCGGTCAACTCGAAGGACCACACCACGCTGGTGGCGGCGGTGAAGGCGGCCGGCCTGGTGCCGACGCTGGAGGGCAAGGGCCCGTTCACGGTGTTCGCGCCGACCAATGCGGCCTTCGGCAAGCTGCCGGCCGGCACCGTCGACAATCTGGTCAAGCCCGAGAACAAGGCCACGCTGACCAAGATCCTCACCTACCATGTCGTGCCCGGCAAGCTCGAGGCCTCCGACCTCACCGAGGGCAAGAAGCTGAAGACCGCCGAGGGCGAGGAGCTTACGGTCAAGAAGATGGACGGCAAGGTCTGGATCGTCGACGCCAAGGGTGGCACCTCGATGGTCACGATCTCCAACGTCAACCAGTCCAACGGCGTGATCCATGTGGTCGACACCGTGCTGATGCCGGCCTCGTAACACCCCGCGATCCTGTTTCATCCCCGACAGGATGCTTCGAGACGGCGAGCCGGGGGTGCCCGGCTCGCTTTTTTGTGACCGCAATAGCCTGACGGCATCGATTCGATGGCCGGCAGGGCGTAACGCAAGCGGACGGTCTGGCGTATAATTGCTGACACACGATCCTCTAGGACGGAACCGCCATGGCGAGCCTCACAGTCACCGACGAGCAGGTCAGGGCCATCAAGGCCAAAGTGATCCAGCCGGCCTGGGTCCGGGTCATGCACTGGGTTAACGCGTTTGCCATGATCCTGATGATCCTGTCGGGCTGGCAGATCTACAACGCCTCGCCGCTGTTCGGCTTCACCTTCCCGCGCGACTACACGTTGGGTGGCTGGCTCGGCGGCGGCCTGCTCTGGCACTTCGCCGCGATGTGGCTGTTGATGCTCAACGGCCTCGCCTATCTCGTCACCGGCTTTGCCACCGGTCGTTTCGCTAAGAAGCTGTTTCCAATCACCCCGTCAGGCGTGCTCCACGACGTCAGGGCCGCCCTGACCTTCAAGCTCGGCCATGACGATCTCACCGTCTACAATTACGTGCAGCGCCTGCTCTATGCCGGCATCATCGCGGTCGGCGTGCTGATCGTGCTCACGGGCCTCGGCATGTGGAAGCCGGTGCAGTTCTATTATCTCGTGATGCTGTTCGGCGATTATCCGACCGCGCGCTACGTGCATTTCTTCTGCATGGCCGCGATCTGCGCCTTCCTCGTCATTCACGTCCTGCTCGCGCTCTTGGTGCCGAAGAGCCTGCGCGCGATGATCATCGGACGCTAAGGAGCAAGCCATGGCCAAGCGTTCATTCCTGATCCCCGGCGTCGACAAGCGGCTGCTGATCAAGGACGCCATCAAGACGATGCCGGACTTTACCCGCCGCCGTTTCATCGCCGGCGGCGCCAGCCTCGGCGCGCTGACGCTGCTGACCGGCTGCGACGTCGTGGATTCGTCCTCGGCCGATACGTTGCTGGCGCAGGTCTCGAAATTCAACGACGCGGTGCAGGCCTTCATCTTCAATCCCGACGCGCTGGCGCCGACCTTTCCCGAGAGCGCGATTACAAAACCGTTCCCGTTCAACGCCTATTACGATCTCGACGACGCGCCCGACATCGCGGCTGCGGACTGGAAGCTCGAGGTGCGCGGCCTCGTCGACAACAAGAAGTCCTGGACACTGGACGAGCTCTACAAGCTGCCGCAGGTCAACCAGATCACCCGGCACATCTGCGTCGAAGGCTGGAGCGCGATCGGCAGCTGGACCGGCACGCCCTTGCGCGATTTCCTCAAGCTGATCGGCGCCGACACCCGCGCGAAATATGTCTGGTTCCAGTGCGCGGACAAGGACGGCTACAACTCGCCGCTCGACATGCGCAGCGCGCTGCATCCGCAGACCCAGATGACGTTCAAATACGCCAACGAGATCCTTCCGCGCGCCTACGGCTTCCCGATGAAGATCCGCGTGCCGACCAAGCTCGGCTTCAAGAACCCGAAATACGTGGTCTCGATGGAAGTCACCAACGAGTACAAGGGCGGCTATTGGGAAGACCAGGGGTACAATTCGTTCAGTGGGAGCTGAATAATTCAGGCCGGGCGCATTTCGCTGTTATTACAGGTAGTTGCGTAATTTTATCGAGCAATCTAGGTTAGTGCGATATTCTCACGGGTACGCACTAATGGATACTGTTAGGCCGACGTTATTCGTAAGCCATGCTAACGAAGATCAATTGTTGGTTGAGAGCCTTGGCAATTTTCTGACGAGGCTATCGCTTAAGCAATTCCAGATCTGGTTCTCGTCAGATAAGAGAGCAGACGGAGGGCTTCAGCCTGGCGATCTCTGGTTTCAGCAGGTGCAGGCAAGGATGGCCTCGTGCGAGGCAATTCTCGTAGTCGTGACCAACAGAAGCGTCAATCGACCTTGGATTTACTTCGAATCTGGATACGGCAGCGCTTCTTCACAAAAGAAGTTGATAGTCGTAACGCACGGTATTTCCAGCGTGTCGGAGATATCTCCACCTCTGTCTTATTGGCAAATGTATCGGGTTGATACGCTCGATGGGCTAACACAATTCTCGACGAAGCTTCTTGATATCTACGGGGTGGCTTTCGACCCGATTCTATTCGAGGCGTACTCGGCGAAATATTTCGATCAGTTGACCAGTCTTGCTGCGAGTCCAGAGCCTCTGTCTCTTGGGAGACCGAAAGTCGCGGATCAAGGAGGAGTGGACGTTCAGTCCATACTATCGCACATTGATCGGCGCATATTTGAGCTGTCTGGTCTTTTTCCGGCTCGTGACGAATACATGTCGTATCACGTGACGATAGTGGATTCCTTCAGCAAGGAGAGGCATCGATTTGAAGTGTTCAAAGGGATGAACCTTCAAGAGGCAATGGACGGAATTTGGAGCAAGATCAGCGATTTTGTCCCCCCGTATACGTATCTTCTTACGTGGGTATTAAGGCATGAGCGAACAGGGATTAGGTTGATCGTTCGAGAGATGGCGTTTGCAATCGACGCGACCGACGTATTTAAGCCTTCGGCCGTCTGGGTCGTTGATCAACTGGACAAACCGTTTGAGGTATCGGCAGCCCGGCCCGAAGCTTCGATTTCAGGTGACAGCTTATCATAGCGTGGTCATGAGTGCAGACGCTTCTGCAGCAGCGATAGCGCCGCACCCAGCGCCAGCAGCGCCGCCGACACATTGAGCGCGTAGCTCAAGCTCCCCAGCGCATCCGTGATCGCGCCGACCACGATCGGGCCGAGCGTCTGGCCGACGCCGAACGAGATCGTCATTGCCGCGATTGCGGTCGGCCACATCTGCGGCGGATAGTTGAAGCGCACGAAGGCGGTGGTCGAGCCGACCACGGCGAAGAAGGCGACGCCGAACACCACAGCCGAGACCGCAAGCCATGCCGGCGAATGCCCGAGCATCGGCAGGGCCGCGCCCGCCGCGTTGGTTCCGAGGATGATGGCGGTGGCGAGCCCGCCGCGATCGAGCGCCAACACGCCGCGCCAGGCCCAGGGCGTGACGAAGGCGGAGAGGCCAATGAGTCCCCAAAATCCCGCCTGCGCCGCGGCCCCGCCGCCGCCGTCGCGCACATAGGCGATCATGAAGGTCATGTAGGCGATGTAGCCGGCACCGAACAGGAAGTAGCCGGCCAGATAAATCAGCACGGGCCAGATCGCGAACGAGCCGTGACCGCCTTCCGAGAAGCGGACGCTGCTCTCGATGCGGATCAAAAACAGCGGGATCGTCATCGCGACCGAGAGCAGCGTCAGCGCCCACCACACGATCCACCACGAGCCGGGCCCGAAATGTTGCAGCGTGAACGGGGCGATCAGCCCCGAGGACAGAATGCCGATGCCGGGTCCGGCATAGAACAGGCTGAGCAGGAAATTGGCTCGCGCGGGCTGCGATTGGGCGATGGTGGCGGCGAGCGCCCCGCCGGCGACGAAGCCGGCCGCGGCCCCAAGGCCAAGCACGAGGCGCGCCAGGCTCAACGCGATGAAATTCCCCGTCAGCGCGCAAGTTGCCAGCGCGGCGACGCAGGCGAGGGTTCCGCCGCGGATGGCGGCCGCCCAGCCGACGCGCTGGATCAGCCGGGACGCCACCAGCGCGCCGACGAGATAGCCGACGGCATTGATGGTGTTCATGAATCCGGCCGCCGAGTAGGACCAGCCGAGGTCCTCCCGCATGTCGGGCAGCACCAAGGCATAGGCAAAGCGGCCGATGCCGAGCCCGACGGTTGCGGCCAGCGACAGGGTCAGGATCAGCCGCGCGGGGTGCGCCTGTGGCGGGGGACGGTCAGGGGCGTGCAAGGGGTTACTCCGGCGTTTGGCAGTGTGGCAGGCCCCGCCCGTCTTGCACAGCGGCGAGGCGGCAATGGTGTCTTGCCAAGCGCGCAACGCCGCTCTAGCACTCCGGCCGAACCGTCATTCCGGGGCGCGCGAAGCGCAAGCCCGGAATCCATTTCCCCGCTTGCGTTGTGGCCTGATGGATTCCGGGCTCGCTCGCTTTGCTCGCGCCCCGGAATGACGAGAGAGGATCGAAAAGGACACGACCATGGCGACCCACAAACTGCTGCTGCTTCCCGGCGACGGTATCGGCCCCGAGGTGATGGGCGAGGTGAAGCGGCTGATCGACTGGCTCAATTCGGCCGGGATCGCCAAGTTCGAGACCGATACCGGCCTCGTCGGCGGCTCCGCCTATGACGCGCACAAGGTGTCGATCTCCGAGGGCGACATGGCCAAGGCGCTGGCCGCCGACGCCATCATCTTCGGCGCGGTCGGCGGCCCGAAATGGGATGCGGTGCCTTACGAAGTGCGTCCCGAAGCCGGCCTGCTGCGCCTGCGCAAGGATCTCGCTCTGTTCGCCAATCTCCGTCCCGCCGTGTGCTACCCGGCGCTGGCCGAGGCCTCCAGCCTGAAGCGCGAGGCGGTCGAGGGCCTCGACATCATGATCGTGCGTGAGCTCACCGGCGGCGTCTATTTCGGCGAGCCCAAGACCATCACCGATCTCGGCAACGGCCAGAAGCGCGCCATCGATACCCAGGTCTACGACACCTATGAGATCGAGCGCATCGGCCGCGTCGCCTTCGAGCTTGCCAGGAAGCGCAAGAACAAGGTGACGTCGATGGAGAAGCGCAACGTCATGAAGTCGGGCGTGCTCTGGAACGAGGTCATGACCCAGCTCCACAAGCGCGAATACCCTGATGTCACGCTCGAGCATCAGCTCGCCGATTCCGGCGGCATGATGCTGGTGAAATGGCCGAAGCAGTTCGACGTCATCGTCACCGACAATCTGTTCGGCGACATGCTGTCCGACATCGCGGCGATGCTCACCGGCTCGCTCGGCATGCTGCCCTCGGCTTCGCTCGGCGAGGTCGACGTCAAGAGCAAGAAGCGCAAGGCGCTGTACGAGCCCGTGCACGGCTCGGCGCCAGATATCGCCGGCAAGGGCCTTGCCAATCCCATCGCGATGATCTCGTCCTTCGGCATGGCGCTGCGCTATTCCTTCGACATGGGCGCGCTCGCCGACAAGGTCGATGCCGCAATCGCCGCGGTGCTGGCGAGCGGCCTGCGCACCGCCGACATCAAGTCGGAGGGCACCACCGCCGTCTCGACTACCCAGATGGGCGAAGCGATCCTGAAGGAATTGCAGAAGCTGCACGGGTAAGGCGGGAAGAATCGTAGCCCGGATGGAGCGAAGCGAAATCCGGGTTCTCACCCCGTAGACAGACCTTCCCGGATTGCGCTTCGCTCCATCCGGGCTACGGCCTCATTGGAGACCGCCTCATGGATTCACCCCGCCCCAAGATCGCGGAAACCTTCGTCCATGACACGGTTCGCCGGCGCGAAGCGCAGATCGGGCGGCGCTGCGAGATTCTCGCGGGCACCCGCATCGAATATGCCTCGCTCGGCGACTACTCCTATCTCGGCGAGAATTGCGACGTCGCCGATGCCGTGATCGGCAAGTTCACGGCGATTGCCAATTCGGTGCGGATCGGCGCGCCCAATCATCCGATGGGCCGCCCCTCGCAGCACCGCTTCACTTATGTCCCCGAATATTACGAGGCGTCGGCGAGCCGCGACCGCGACTTCTTCGCGGATCGTCGCGGCGATCGCGTGATCGTCGGCAACGATGTCTGGATCGGCCACGCCGCCATTCTGCTGCCGGGCGTGAGCGTCAGCGACGGAGCGGTGATCGCGGCAGGCGCGGTCGTCAGCCGTGATGTCGCGCCCTACACCATCGTCGGCGGCGTGCCGGCGCGTCCCATTCGCAAGCGCTTTGATGATGCTGTCGCGGAAAGCCTGCGCCGTATCGCCTGGTGGGACTGGCCGGACGAGCTCATCTTCGAGCGCCTCGCCGATTTCCGCTCCGAGGCGATCGAGGAGTTTTGTCGGCGCTATGATCCTGCGGCGAATGCGTGAGGCGCAGGCAGCTCTCGAAACAAAAAAAGGCCGGGCGCGAGCCCGGCCTTTTGATTCGGTCGTGACGTCCGCTCAGTACAGCGGGAAATTCTGCGGATAGCCGCCGACATCCTGCGGCGGCGAGAGCGGCTGGCGGTCGATCGGGCGGTTGAGGTTCTCACGGGCGAAGGACGGATAGCCCACGGCCGGCGGGAAGGCGTAGTCGCTGAACTTGCGGTCACCCGGATTGACCTCGGTGCCGCCGTCGAGCCAGGAGCGCTTGCTGACATAGATGCGGGTGCGGCCCTGCTGGTAGACGGCGTTGGGACCGCTCGGGCCGTAATAGTGCCGGCCGCGCTCGTCATAGCGCTTGGTCTTGTTGTCGGCCGAGGCCGGCGTCGCCAGAACGGAGGACATGGCAATCACGGCGCCCGTTGCAAACAAGGTCGCCAATTTGGCAGAGAATTTCGAGCTCATCACGTCCCCTTCAGGCGGCACACCGCCAGTCGATTTCACCCCATACTAGCCCGGCCGGGGTGAGCGCAACTAGGTCTATTGGGTCACACCAGCTCGAAAATAATCGCCCAGCGCCGGCAAAAGTTGCATCAATACCAGCCACTTGAGCTTGATGCCGGTCAAAGCGCCCCGCGCAATTGCGCATTCGCGGCGCCCAGCAGCCAGTCCGGAGAGCCCTGGAGGTCGCAACCGCGGCGCTTCAGCTCGGCATGAGCGAACAGGTCCGCCAGCTTCGGCTCGTTCCCCGCGGTCAGGAGCGTCAGCCGGTTCAGCGTGCAGGCGATCGCCGCGCGCTGGGCGGGCAGGGTGTCGCCCTGGCAGGAGAAGCCGGAGATCTGCAAGGCGGGCTCCTCGCTGCGCTTGAGGTAGCCGAGGCAGGCCCGCGCGCCCTCCGGCGCGGCGACCGGCCGGAACAGGGCGACGGGGCCGAATTTGGTCTCGATCAGCCCGGCTTGCTCGAGCGGAGCGGCCACACCCAGACCCATATGGACGGCGAGGTCCGCGGCGGCCGGACGCGTGACGTCGAATTCGCCGCCTTCCCGGTAAATCTTGAGCTCGGCCAGCACCTGATCCGCAGCGCCGCCCCAGCGCAGGACGTCCCTGCGGCCGCCCTCGGGATGCCGAAGGATAGTGTAAGAGGATGTTTTATCTGATGAATCGAGCTTGCTGAGGGCGAAGGCCGGACGCGAACGGTCGGCCACGCTCCAGCCCGGCTTGTCCGCCGGCTCGTCGCCGCGCAGATCAGGCAGCTGGCCGAGCGCCGCAAGGCCCAGGATGGCAAACAAGGCGAGCGTCCCCACATAGGCGAACAGGCGCGCCAGCGTGCCGACGACTTCGTCGGCGAAGGCTGCAAGCGTCAGATGGAGCTGGGTGGGGCTAACGGCCGTGCTGGCCTCAGGCGACTGCATCCACGGCCTTCAGGCAGGGTCCAACGTTGTCTTGCGGCCGGTTCTCGCATAGAAGCGCTGCTCTTCCTGTTTAAGCGTCAGCTTCAGGAACGGGCTTTTTCATCGGAGAGTGAACGATGGGTTACAAAGTCGCAGTCGTCGGCGCGACCGGCAATGTCGGACGGGAAATGCTCAACATCCTGGATGAGCGCAAATTCCCCGCGGACGAGGTCGTGGCCCTCGCTTCTCGCCGCAGCATGGGCGTCGAGGTCTCCTACGGCGACCGCACCCTGAAGTGCAAGGCGCTCGAGCACTTTGATTTCTCCGATGTCGACATCTGCCTGATGTCGGCGGGCGGCGCGGTGTCGAAGGAATGGTCGCCGAAGATCGGCGCCGCCGGCGCTGTCGTGATCGACAATTCCTCGGCCTGGCGCATGGACCCGGACGTGCCGCTGATCGTGCCCGAGGTGAACGCGGCCGCGGCCGAAGGCTTCAAGACGAAGAACATCATCGCCAACCCGAACTGCTCGACCGCGCAACTCGTGGTCGCGCTGAAGCCGCTGCACGACAAGGCGACCATCAAGCGCGTCGTGGTCTCGACCTATCAATCGGTGTCGGGCGCCGGCAAGGACGCGATGGACGAATTGTTCTCGCAGACCAAGGCCGTCTACACCAACAGCGAGATCGTCAATAAGAAGTTTCCCGCGCGCATCGCCTTCAACGTCATCCCCCAGATCGACGTCTTCATGGAGGACGGCTACACCAAGGAAGAGTGGAAGATGATGGCGGAGACCAAGAAGATCCTTGATCCCCGGATCAAGCTCTCCGCCACCTGCGTGCGCGTGCCGGTCTTTGTCGGCCATTCCGAGGCGGTCAACATCGAGTTCGAGAATCCGATCAGCGCCGACGAAGCGCGCGACATCCTGCGCAAGGCGCCCGGCTGCCTTGTCATCGACAAGCACGAGCCCGGCGGCTACGCCACGCCGTATGAAGCGGCCGGCGAGGACGCGACCTATATCAGCCGCATCCGCGAGGACGCCACGGTGGAGAACGGCCTCGTGCTGTGGTGCGTGTCGGACAATTTGCGCAAGGGCGCCGCGCTGAATGCGATCCAGATCGCGGAAGTCCTGATCAACCGCAAGCTGATCAGCGCGAAGAAGAAGGCGGCGTAAGAAGCTGCCGTAGGGTGGGTTAGCCTTGCGATTGCGCGAAGCGCAATTCGCTGGGCGTAACCCACCACTTCTGCCACTGCGGAATGAGAAGAGGTGGGTTACGCCTGCGGCTAACCCACCCTACGAATCTACATCACGCTCCGCGCGTTCTTGAATTCCTTGCTCGTCTTGTCCAGCACGAACAGCGATCCCTCTGCGACGCCGAAATAGGCGCCGTGGGTCTGCATCTGGCCGGCGTCCACGGCCTTGCGCACGAACGGGAACGTCATGAGGTTTTCGAGGCTGCGGAACACCGCGGCCTTCTCGATGCGCTCGACGAACTGCGCCATGCTCTCGTGGTCGCGCTGCTCGACAACCTCGCCGGGCTTGATGAACATCTGCATCCATTTGCCGATGAAGTCGCCGGGCGTCAGCGGCTCGATCTTGTCGACGAAGGCGCGGATGCCGCCGCATTGCGCGTGGCCGAGCACGACGATGTGCTTCACCTTCAGCACCGTCACGGCATATTCCAGCGCCGCCGAGACGCCATGCGCGTTGCCGTCGGGCTGATACACCGGCACCAGATTGGCGATGTTGCGGACCACGAACAATTCGCCGGGGCCGACGTCGAAGATGACCTCGGGCGAGACGCGGCTGTCGCAACAGCCGATCACCATCACTTCCGGGAACTGTCCCTTCACCGACAGTTCGCGATAGCGGGTCTGCTCGGTCGGCAGCCGCTGGGTGGCGAAGGCCTGGTAGCCTTCCAGCAAATGCTTCGGGAATGTCATCATGGCCTATGCCTAATCATATACCGCTGGGGTGAACAAGCCTTTCGAATGGGCAGGCCAGGTGCTATCGCCTCCGGTCAAGAGCCCGCCCAGGGAAACCGGAAGGAACGCTTGCATGACCCGCCCGCGCCGCAGCCATTTGTTCATGCCCGGCTCAAACCCCCGCGCGCTGGAAAAGGCGCGCAATCTCGCCGCCGACGGCTTGATCCTCGATCTTGAGGACTCCGTGGCGCCCGACGCCAAGGCGGCGGCCCGCGACGGCATCGCCGCTGCGATCGCGGCCAAGGGTTTTGGCAGGCGCGAGATTTTGATCCGCACCAACGGCCTCGATACGCCCTGGTGGGCCGATGACGTCGCGATGGCCGCCAAGGCTTCGCCTGACGGCATCCTGGTTCCAAAAGTTTCAAGCGTCGAAGATCTCGATACGATCAGCTTCCGTCTCATCGAGCTCGGCGCAGCGCCGACGGTGAAGGTCTGGGCCATGATCGAGACCGCGCGCGCGGTGCTGCATGCCGAGGAACTGGCCGAGGCCGGGCGCGATCCGTCGCGGCGGCTCGAAGGCTTCGTGTTCGGCCCCAACGACATCTCGCGCGAGACCCGGATCAGGATGCTGCCCGGCCGCGCCGCGATGATCCCGATGATCACGCATTGCATCCTGGCAACGCGCGCCCATGGTCTCGAAATTCTCGACGGCCCCTACAGCGACATCGCCAACCCCGATGGCTTCGCCACCGAATGCGCGCAGGGCCGCGATCTCGGTTTCGACGGCAAGACGCTGATCCACCCCTCGCAAATCGACGCCTGCAACGCGATCTTCACGCCCCCCGAAGAAGAAGTCGCGCGCGCGCGAAAAATCATCGCGGCGTTCGAACTGCCGGAAAACGCCTCGCGCGGCGCCATCCGCCTCGACGGCGCCATGGTCGAGCGCCTGCACGCCGACATGGCGCGCCGCACGATCGCCATCGCGGATGCGATCGCGGCGATGAGCAAGGGCTGATCAGCAAGAGGTCGTCGGCCCGCTTCAGCTTCGCGGATCGAGCCCGATCAGTTTCTTGAACCGTTCGACGGCGGCATGGCCGAGATCGGTCCAGTACTCCCAGGCCAAAGGTCCATGCTGGCGGCACGGGTTCACGCCGGCGAGACCGACGAGGATCGGGTCTATTGCATCGTGAGCCGTGAAGGTCTGCGCGCCGATGAGCTTTTGCGCGCAGACGGTGCCGACCAGGGCATCGCCGCGGAGCGTGGTCCCGAGGCTCACGTCCCACATGCGGGCGGTCCCGTCCGCGGATGCGGTCAGCACGCGCTTGCCGTCGGGACTGAAGACGGCCGTGTTCAGGCCACGGCCGTGGCCTTCGATCTGACGAAGCGTTTGGCCGCTTGCGGCATCCCAGATCTGCGCGGTGTGGTCATTCGAGGCCGTGACGATGCGCAATCCGTCCGGGCTGAACGCGGCGCTCGACACCAAGGTGGTGTGGCCGTTGAGCTCGTTCAGCATCTCGCCGGTCTCGACGTTCCATACCCGGGCAAGGCCGCTGGACTCGGCGGTGACGAGGCGCTTGCCGTCGGGACTCAAGGCCGTGCTCCACACCGACGCGCCGCCGGGGCTCGTGATGTCTCGCACCAACGCTCCGGTCGCGGTGTCCCAGACGCGCGCGTGGTCTTTGGCTCGATCGGCAATGCGCCGGCCGTCGGCGCTGACGGCGGGAGAGCCATAGCTGCCGTCGTTGTTCTTCAGTTCGCGCACCCGCTTGCCGCCGAGTGCGTCCCAGATCGCCGCGTGCTTGCTGAAGATGAGGACGACATGCGTGTTGGTGCCGTCGGCGACAAACCGCGCACCAAAGATGCCGTTGTCGTTGCGTACCTCGCCGCGGGGCTGACCTGTCGCGGCATCCCAGATGCGGACGATATTCTCGGACAACGTCAGGATGAGCGCATCGTCGGGGCTGAAGGCTGCCTGGTCGACCTGGCTGTTGTGGGGCAGCTCGCGGATCATCGACCCATTGGCGGCGTCCCAGATGCGGGCCGTGTTGTCGGCCGATGCCGTGATCACGCGTGAGCCGGTCGAGTCGAAGGCGGCCGCCATGACAGGGCCGCCATGACGGAGCGGCCGCGATCCCTCCGACACGTCCCATATGCGCAGTGTGCGGTCGAGCGAACCGCTGACGATGCGACCGTCGGTGCCGACTGCGATGCTCGTGACGTCATCGGCATGTCCCCTGAGCTCGCGCAACAGCTCACCGCTGGCAATATCCCACAATCGCACGGTCTTGTCCGCTGACGCCGTGATGAGGGTTGATCCGTCCGCGCTGAACGCGACAGCCTTGACCTCGGCATCATGGCGCGGGAATTCTCCGACGAGCCTGCCGGTGGCTGTCTCCCACACGCGCGCGACCCGGTCGCCCGCGCCGGTGGCGACTTGCGTCCCGTCCGGGCTGAACGCGACGGCACGAATGAAGTCCTTGTGTCCGGTCACCTCGCGCAGCATCGTGCCGTTGTCGGTGTCCCAGATCTGGGCTGTTTCCATTCCGGTGATGATGGCTCGCGTGCCGTCGCTGCTGATCGCCGCGTTTACGACATAGCGGGCCTTATCCTTGAACTCCTTGATGACCTTGCGGCTGGCGAGATCCCACAGCTGGGCTTGCCCGAATCCCTTGACGACCAGGGCCCGTGTCCCGTCGGCGCTGAACGCCACGCCGGCGAGCGGGCGCGCGATGAAGTTGATGTTGGTGGCAATCTTGATTTCGCCCAACGGCGCGCCGCTGACGGCGTCCCACGAGCGTGCAACACCGATAGCGGTATTCGATGATGTCGTGAGGACCCGCCTGCCGTCGGGACTGAATGCGACATGACCGACCCCGCCGTCATGCTTGAGCACGTGCAGCAGCTCGCCGCTTCGCGCGTCCCACACCCGGGCCGTTCGATCCGACGAGCCGCTGACGATGCGCGTGCCGTCGGCGCTGATGGCGACGCTGTTGACCGCATCCGTGTGTCCTGACAGCACCCGTTGCAGCCGGCTGAGCTGTGCCGCGCCGGCGAGCTTCGCCTCGAGTCCCCCGACCTCGCGGGTCGACCAGTCGAGCGCGACCGGTGAACGGCCCGGCGGGGGCAGGCCCCGCACCGCGATCCGCATCGCCGTATCGTACCTCTTCTCGGCGATGGCGCGATCTGCCGCGCTCGTCATCACCAAGGTCTCGCGACGATCCGTCTCGCGCTGCTGCCACAGCACGTAGCCCGCGCCGGCGACGACGAGCAGTGCGATGCCGGCGAGCGCCCAGGCGCTTCGTCGCTGGAAGCGCCGCGTCCGCGCGATCGCGGCGCGTTCCTTCTCGATCTCGCCGGTCTCGAACAAGCGGCTGGCATGGACATAGGCGCGCTGCAGCTCGGTCGGGTCCGGCGCGCCCTTGGGCGAGGTGAGCAGCCAGGCCTCGGCGTCGGTCAGTTCCTCGCCGCGCAGCAGGCGACCTCCTGACGCCGGGCGGTTGGCTCCGTCCCACCTTTGCGCCAGCTCGCCGATGCGCGTGTGCTGGCGAATCCAGGCAATGTCGGTCTCCAGCGCGACCTCCAGCGCCGACAATCCGGCGTCGAAATCGTCGTCGTCGCGCAGGAAGATGTAGTTGAGCCGCGCCAGGCGCGGCGGCAGGTCGGCGTCGGCGACAGGCCGATACAGCAGCGGCAGCAATTTCTTCTGCAGGCTCTCGGTTCGTTCGGCCTCCCACGCGCAGACGTGCGAGGCGATCAGGTCGGGGCTGATGACGATGCCGATCGCGTCGGCGGAAAGGATCAGCGAATCGAGCCGCTCCTGCCACGGCTCGCCCGGCAAGATGTCCTTCTTGTCCAGATAGGCCTCGAAGCCGCGCGCGTTGAGGGCGTCGACAAGCCGGTTGGAAAAGACTGAGTCCTTGCGGGAATAGGAGATGAAGACGCGGGTCTTCCGGTCGCGGTTGCTCGTCGCGGCGATAGCAGTTTTCGCGGCAATGGCGGCGTCCATGGTGTGTCCCTTGCGGAACGCAGCACGCGCAATGATCGAAAAAAGAAGAACTACGAGAGGCGCGAGGCGAACATGCTTCAGGTTAGGCCGACGCGCCCGCCGAGCCTATGAGGTGCTTCACACCTCTCCGCGCCCGCGTCGGCCGTCATGGCGAGCGCTGAGCGCGCTAAGTCATTGAAAATGATTCTAAAATACGCGGATCAGGAGTGGCGTCAGAGCAGGGACGACCAATCCGGCTTTCCGGTTGCGGTGGTGAAAGACGGTGCTACCCTCGTGTATGATATTTGATCCGGGCCAGCATTTGATGCGCATCTTTTGGGTAGCGGTTCTTCTCGCCACGTCACTTTCATTCGTCCCATCAGCGCGTGCGCAGCAGGCCCGGGTTGCGCTCGTGATCGGCAACGGTGCCTATGAAAAGGTGCCTGAGCTACCGAACCCTACGCGCGATGCGGCCGACATCGGCCGCGCCCTCGAGCGACTCGAATTCAAGGTGACTCAAGTTAGAAACGCCACCGCGCAAGAGATGCGGAAGGCCGTCGTCGAATTCGGGCGGTTTGCCGAAGGGGCCGATCTCGCCGTCGTGTTCTATGCCGGGCACGGCATGGAAGTCGGCGGCGAAAACTGGCTGGTTCCAATCAACGCAGAGCTGCGCAGCGATACTGACATCGAGAGCGAGACCGTCAGCCTGCGCTCGGTGAGCCTTCAGGTTTCAAAGGCCCGAAAGCTGGGCCTCGTCATTCTGGACGCGTGCCGCAACAATCCGTTCACTGCGAAGATGAAACGGTCGATCGCAACTCGGGCTGTCCCTCGCGGGCTGGCGCCGACCGAGCCGTCCGACAATGTTCTGATTGCCTACGCTGCCCGCGACGGCACTACGGCGAGCGACGGCGATGGCCGGAATAGCCCCTTCACCGCATCGCTGCTACGCCACATCGAAACACCGGGCCTGGAGATATCGTTCCTGTTTCGCAGGGTCCGCGACGATGTGATGATGGCCACGAAGCGCGAACAACAGCCGTTCGTGTATGGCTCCCTGTCGAAGGAGGAGATCTATTTGAAGGCACCGGCCACGAGCGCCCCGCCGCCGCCCGCATCACTGCCGCCGGCCGCTGCACTGTCACCTTCTGCCGTCTCTCCTGCATCGGATAAGGGCGGACGTCCCGGGCCAGATCCGAAGGTCGTCGTCCGGAACGTCTTTTCGCCCGAGGATAACCAGAAAGTTGCTGCTATCGCGGCCGCACAGCAGCTGAAACTGCCGGCTTTCACGATCTCGTCGAGAGAGGGCGCCCCGTCCAAATCCGAGTCCAGGTTTGTCGGGGTGTGGTCCAACAAGCGCGGCTGGTCGAACGGCAAGGGTCGGTACGCCATGCTGATCGTCACGGAGGTCTCTGCGACGGGGCTGGCGAGAGGCTACTACCTCTGGGGACCGCCAACGAAGCAGTCGTGGATGAAAGACGAGGCGGGATACCGATCGTTTGCCGAATACATTGTGAGCGACAAATTTTCCATCGAGGGAACACCCGTCACCGTCAAGCTGGACAAGAACGTTCTTGCACTGTCGTCCTTCAAGAAAGAAAATCCGTCGGAGACAGCGAACATCGAGCTTCGCCCGGTCTGGCAGCTTGTGCCGTCGCAAGACGAAGTTGAGCCCTCAACTAAACGCGAGAAAGCCCCGCCGCCGCGTGCCGCCAAAAAGGAAAGCGCGGGCGAGCCGAGCTCTCCGCGCAATGTCAGTGGGACGAGCATGGAGGAGCGCTATCGTGCCTGCAAGAAGCTCGTGAAGGGATTTGCCCAGCGCGATGCATGCGCGCGGAATGGCACCATCTAGCGTCGGTCGAGGTTCATTCGGCTGACGCCGCCTCAGCGCGGTGCGACGTCGGCGCGGTCGAGCGCCTCCAGCGTCGAGGCGTTGGCGCAATAGCCGTGATAGTTCTCCGCGGCGGTGCCGTCGGCGAGATCGCGGTCGCACCGTGCCTTGTGAGCGCAAAGCGAACAAACCCGCTCCATGTCGCGGAGCAACAGCGGCTGCGCGCGGCCTAGCCCGTCTGCGCTGATGCCGAGCTGTTCCAGCATCATCGGCAGCTCGTCGGCGGAATGCTTGCCGTGGCGGACCAGTTCCTCGAGATCGTCAGGCGAGATCCGCAGGTCGCTCGCGATTCGGTCGAAATCGGCGCGGTCGAGCTGCCGCATCTCGTTCAGCTCGCGGCGATGCTTCAGCCAGCTCGCAAAGGAGTCGATGAGATCCTGGACGATGGGATAAGGCCTGCTTGCGGTGCTCATGGAAAGCTCCTTCGGACAGCGGAATTGGAGCGAATTAAGCACAATGATGCAGGAGCGCGTTGCGCTGGATCAAACTGGGAAGAAGCCCCGGAAACCGCTCTCGTGTCCCGGACGCGCTGCAGCGTGCAACGCTGCTGCGCAGAGCCGGGACCCATCCCTCCGCAGTGCTGGGCCCCGGCTCAGCAGCGCATCACCAAGAGGTGCTGCGCTGCGTCCGGGGCACGAGACTTAGCCAAACCGCTTCGTCGCCCAGGCATACAGGCTGCCCGGAATCGGCTTTTCGCCGCCGCGGCCCTTGGGCGAGATGTGCAGGCCGATGACCTCGGGGTTGGTGACGAGGCCGAGATAGCTCGAGGGATCGAAGAACAGTTTCGGCTCGGCGTGCACGGCATAGAACGACTGCTTCGGCAGCGCGCAAGCGAGCTCGCCGGTGCGGCGCGCCAGCGCGGTGAGCGCTGCGGGGCCATAGATCGCAACGCGGATATCGGAAAGGCGGCTCGAGCCGCCGCGCAGGCGGCGCATCATGAAGGTGACGCGATGGCGGATCGACAGCCAGTTCGGCGTCAGCTCCTCCTGCTCCATCAGCTCTTCGAAGGCGGCGACGATGCCGTGCGCGGGCGGCAGATAGATCACGGAATTGCCGAGCTGGCGCGGCCGTTCCCAGGCGAAATAGGGTTTTGCCGGATCGATCTCGACCGGCTTCAAGAGCAGCACGTCGGCATCGAGCCAGAGGCCAAGGCCCTTCGCCATCAGCTTCATGCGGAAGAAGTCGCTGAATTGCAGAATGGTCCAGTCGCGCCAGCTGCCATCCGGCTGCGGCGGCCGCAGCCGTTCGGAGAACGCATGCGGCAGGATCGCCTCGGCATCCGCGTTGGCGACGCCGGCGGGAAGGCCGGGAATGGTGTCGAAGCTGTAGACGGTGACCTTGTGGCCGGCCGCCAACTGCGAGCGCAGACAGGTCTGGCGCAGCGCGTCCATCGGGCCATGCCAGAAGGTGACGATCTCGGGGAGCATGCGGCGAAGCTATACGGGATAACCAAGGCAAAGAAAAAGCCCCGGCGCTGACGGCACCGGGGCTCGAAGCAAAGAGCGGTCTCAGGCCCAGGCGCGTTCGCGCTTGAGCTTGTCCTCGTAAGAGTCGATCGAGGCCTTCTTCTCCATCGTCAGGCCGATGTCGTCGAGGCCGTTGATCAGGCAATGCTTGCGGAACGGGTCGATCTCGAACTTGACCTTGCCGCCGTCGGGGCCGCGGATCTCCTGGTTCGGCAGGTCGATCGTCAGCGTCGCGTTGGCGCCGCGCTCGGCGTCGTCGAACAGCTTGTCGAGGTCTTCCTGGGAGACGCGGATCGGCAGGATGCCGTTCTTGAAGCAGTTGTTGTAGAAAATGTCGCCGAACGAGGTCGAGATCACGCAGCGGATGCCGAAGTCGAGCAGCGCCCAGGGGGCGTGCTCGCGGCTCGAGCCGCAGCCGAAATTGTCGCCGGCGACCAGCACCTTCGCGTTGCGATAGGCGGGTTGGTTCAGCACGAAATCCGGGTTCTCGCTGCCGTCGTCCTTGTAGCGCTGCTCGGAAAACAGCCCCTTGCCAAGGCCGGTGCGCTTGATGGTCTTCAGGTACTGCTTCGGAATGATCATGTCGGTGTCGACATTGATGATCTTCAGCGGCGCCGCGACGCCTTCCAGCGTGGTGAACTTGTCCATCTCAGGCTTCCCGGTTTGTCGTCAGGGGAGGGCTGTTTAGCCCGGTTGGTGCACGAATCCTAGGCCGGATTCGGCAATCTTGGTCTGTCAGATATGATCTGCCGGCCCTTGCGGAGCCATGCTGTCGGGGACGAAGCCGGTCGGCAGACCGTCGATGCTCTTCATGTTCTTCAGGCCCCAGTACTTTCGCAAATTGTCGAGGCCCTGCTTGGTCCAGTAGCGCACGAGGCTGCCACGCTCTTGCTTGTAGTCGAACAGTGGCACGCCCATGCCGCACGACGTCTGCACGAGGTCGATCGAGAGGCGTATGATCTGACGTGCCCCGGCGACGTCCTCGAACCGAGGGGCGAGGTCGGCGTAATCAGGCGTGCCTCGCATGAGCGACCGGCCTTGGCCATAGAGGCGCAGGATCATCGGGGCGCCATCGAAGGCGCAAAACATGATGGTCAGCCGCTTGTCGTCAGAAGCCATCAGGTGCGCGCGGGTCTCGCTACCGCTGCCAGTGACGTCGAGATAGGCGACATCATTGTCTCCGAGCACCTGGAATGAGGACAGGCCCTTGGGGGACACGTTGATGCGTCCCTTGGGCGGGGCGCTGGCAACGAAGAAGATCTTCTGCCGCTCGATGAAAGCCCTGTGCTCCGGCTCGATCCGCGTGAATTGCTTGCCCATGCCCGTGCGTCCTCCGCACAGCGACAAATTAACGACGGAAGGCTAGCACGCGGCTAATACCAGTTTAAGAACCTATATTATGCTAGTATAATTACCACTATGAAAGGACAGGATCCAGCCGCCCCGGCTCTCTCGCTCAGCGCGTTCTTGCGGGCGCTCCGGGAGCGCCAGTCACCGGCAGAATTCGGCCTCGCCAGTGGATCACGACGGCGCACGCCCGGACTTCGGCGCGAAGAGGTCGCGCAGCTCTGCGGATTGAGCGTCACCTGGTACACGTGGATCGAGCAGGGGCGTGACGTGTCCGTCTCCGCGGCGGCACTTTCGCGCCTCGCGCACGGATTGCGTCTGTCACGCGCCGAGCGCAGCTACCTGTTCGAGGTTGCGGGCAAGCGCGATCCCGAACGTCCCAGCACGAGGGATGATCCGCCTGAAGAAATCCTGGCCTGTGTCGATGCGATCGATGGACCCGCCTATATCCTCGATCGCACATGGCGTGCGCGTCGCTGGAATGCACAAGCGTCCCTTTTGTTTGCAGGATGGCTCGATGCAGACGGCGAAAAGAATCTTCTGCGCTACATCTTTCTGAGGCCTGAGGCTCATACCCTGATCCTTGACTGGACTTCCCGAGCACGCCGCGTCGTTGCAGAGTTCCGTGCCGCGGTGACAGCCTACTCCGATGATCCCGAGATTCGCTGGCTGGTGGAGCAATTGAGACGAGAAAGTCCCGATTTCGAGCGCTGCTGGGACACGCAGGGGGTCTTGGCTCGCGAAGGCGGCGAGCGTGCGTTCAATCATCCGACCATGGGCTACCTGCACTATCAGCAGGTGTCGCTGTCTCTCGCGGGGTGGTCCGATTATCGACTGACGATGCTTCTCTCTGCGCCGCGCCTTGGTCAGTCCGCGTCCTGCTCCGCCTGAGCCTCGATCGCTTCCATATCGTCGTCCGACAGGCCGAAATGGTGGCCGATCTCGTGGATCAGGACGTGGCGGACGATGTGGCCGAGGCTTTCGTCGTGCTCGGCCCAGTAATCCAGGATCGGCCGGCGGTAGAGCCAGACCATGTTGGGCAGCCGCGCTACGTCGCTGACGCTTTGCTGCGGCAGGCCGACGCCCTGGAACAGGCCGAGCAGGTCGAACTCGCTCTCGCATTCCAGCTCGTCCAGGACCTCTTCGGTCGGGAAGTCGTCGACGCGGATGATGACGCCTTCGCAGAGCTTGCGGAACTCGGCCGGCAGTCGCTCGAAGATGTCGTGAGCCGTCGCTTCCATCTCGGCCAGCGAGGGCGCTTTCAATTCCGTCCACATGCGGCTGTCTTAGCGCGGGTTTCCCGCTGATGCATCCCGCTTTATAAAAGCGGTGAGGTTGACGGGCGGCGCCAAAACGGGGAGCGTGGCCCCGCGACGGGACGTTTCAGGTGGGCGAAAAAATGCGAGCAAAAACAGCGCTGACGCTACTGTGCATGGGGTTGTTTTCGCAATTTTGCGTCGGCGCGGAGGCGCAGACGGCGGCCCCCGGCGTCAGGCTGGCGCAGGCAACTGCACCGGACGACATCCCGCCGCCGCGCAAGCGGCACCCCGCGCGCCTGCGCGTTACGCCCTATTACAGCCCTGACGGCGTCTACCCGCGCTACAATCCGGGTCCCAATGCGGTCCGTGAATGCAACGCGACCTATGTGCAGGAATTCCGCCCGAGCGGCACCGTGATCGTGCCGCGCGTGAGCTGCCATTGGCGCCCCGGCTAAGGCGGCGCGCGGCGCGTGAGCTCTTGAGGTGATCATGGCGAGATGGATTGCAGGGGCCGTTGCCGCCGCACTTGCCACAGGCCTGCCTTGCGCGTCAGCGGCACATCGGGTGGCGATCCCAGAGGCCTCGGCCGGGATTGCGGTCTTCGATGTGCGACGGCCCGCGCGCACCACCATCGCGCCGCCCCTCGTGCGCCGTGATCCCCGCTACTATGCGCGGCCCGTCCATTATCGTCCCTATCCCTACGGCGTGCCCGCACCTTTCGTGTTCGGCTACGGCCCGTTCTGGTGACGCGCTAGCCGGCGGGCGTGAATCCCTTCACCAGCAGCACGGTGGCCTCAGCGCCTGCCTTGCGGTCGCGCGAGATCTCCTCGTAGTCCGCTGAGTTCGAGAAGGCGAGGAAGGCGGTCTCGTCGGGAAACGACATCATGACAAGCTTGTCGTGCGGCCATGTTCCTTCCAGCACGCGCGGGCGCTCGTCGGCGGCGAGCAGCCGGCCGTTGAACTTCCTGAACACGTCGAAGAACCGCGCCTGGTAGCGGTCATAGGTCGCGCGGTCCGTCATCTTGAGCTGCGCGATTGCGTAGACGGTCATTCCTCAAAGCTCCTCTCGTCGCGGCACCGCGTCGCAGCGCGGAGCCCGGCTTCGTTCATTCATGGCGCGTTCACATCGCTGACCGCAATTTAATCTTGGGAGCGACTGCAATTGAACAGGGATGACGCGGGGCCGGGAACGAGCATCGCAACTCCGCTGTCCACATTCAGGGAGAATTTCCATGCTGAGGACTTTAAGTCCCAGGGCAAGCGCGATGCGCCTGCTCGGGATTGCGGCCGCCGCGACGCTGATGCTGACGGCCGGCACCGCGCGTCAGGCTGAAGCGCTGACCTTGATCAATCCGGCGACGTCACCCGCGACCAAGGCGGCGAGCGACGATCTCGTCACGCAGGTTCGCCACGGCGGCGGCGGACATGGCGGGGGCGGACATTTTCACGGCGGCGGAGGTTTCCGCGGTGGCGGCTTCCATGGTGGCGGAGGACATATCGGCGGCTTCCGCGGCGGCGGATTCCATGGCGGCCATGTCGGCGGCTTCCGCGCCGCGCCGGCCTTCCATGGTGGTGGCTATCGCTATGGTGGCGTTCACCGCTATGGCGGATTTCATCGCTACGGGATCTATCGGCCGCACTACGGCCACCGCCACTTCCACCGGCGCTATTATGTCGGCGGCTACTATCCCTACTACCACCATCCACGCCGCTGCCGGATCATCTGGACCTATTACGGCCCGCGCCGCATCTGCCGCTGGCATCGCTGGCACCATCCGTATCGGTACTGGTAGCGGAAACTATTCCGAACGCGTCATGGCCGGGCTTGTCCCGGCCATCCACGTTCTGGCGCCTATGTCGGAGCGCGTAGCTACAGCCAATCCTTCAGCTTCCACGACGAAGCCTTCCACCGCATCAGATTGTCCAGCTTCCACTGCTTGAACATCGCCGGCGGCCAGCGGCTGAGCTTGGAGGTCTCCTCGACCTCCGGCTTGGCGACGATGCGCAAGGGCGCCGCGCGCCGGCGGTGCTGGCGCGTGGCCTCGCCGATCAGGTCGACATATTCCGGCTTGTTGGCCATGGCTCTCGTCCTCGCGAAACCTCGCGAGGGCGAGAGTGTCAGGCGATCGTTTAACGGCGGTTTGCCGCGATCGCTACAATTGCTGGGATTGGCTTAGCGCCAGTCCCGGACGTCGACGAAGTGACCCGCGATCGCTGCCGCCGCGGCCATTGCCGGCGACACCAGATGGGTGCGGCCCTTGAAACCCTGGCGGCCCTCGAAATTGCGGTTCGAGGTCGAGGCGCAGCGCTCTTCCGGGGCCAGCTTGTCGGGGTTCATCGCGAGACACATCGAGCAGCCCGGCTCGCGCCATTCGAAGCCGGCCTTGATGAAGATCTTGTCCAGACCCTCAGCCTCGGCCTGCTCCTTCACGAGGCCGGAGCCCGGCACGACCATGGCATTGACGTTGGCCGAGACGGTCTTGCCCTCCGCGATCTTGGCGGCGGCGCGCAGATCCTCAATGCGACCGTTGGTGCAGGAGCCGATGAAGATGCGGTCGACCTTGATGTCGGTGATCTTCGTTCCCGCGGTCAGGCCCATGTACTTCAGCGCGCGATGCTTGGAGATGCGCTTGGCTTCGTCCGCGATCTGATCAGGATCGGGCACGAATCCGGTCACCGAGATCACGTCCTCGGGGCTGGTGCCCCAGGTCACGATCGGCGGCAGCTTGGCTGCGTCCAGGCGCAGCTCGTGGTCGAAATGCGCGCCGTCGTCGGAGCGCAGCTTCTCCCAATAACGCATCGCCGCATCCCAGTCGGCGCCCTTCGGCGCCTTCGGCCGGCCGCGCAGGAAGTCGAACGCCTTCTGGTCGGGGGCGACGAGGCCGGCGCGGGCGCCGCCTTCGATCGACATGTTGCAGACCGTCATGCGGCCTTCCATCGACAACGCGCTGATCGCGTCGCCGGCGTATTCCAGCACGTAACCGGTGCCGCCCGCGGTGCCGATCTCGCCGATGATGGCCAGGATGATGTCCTTGCCCGTCACGCCGTCAGGCAATTTGCCGTCGACGGTGACGCGCATGTTCTTGGCCTTCTTCTGGATCAGCGTCTGCGTCGCCAGAACGTGCTCGACCTCGGAGGTGCCGATGCCGTGCGCGAGCGCGCCGAACGCGCCATGCGTCGAGGTATGGCTGTCACCGCAGACGATGGTGGTGCCGGGCAGCGTAAAGCCCTGCTCGGGGCCGATGACGTGGACGACGCCCTGGCGCTTGTCGAACTCGTTGTAATATTCGATGCCGAATTCCTTGGCGTTCTCGGCCAGCGCCTTGATCTGCTCGATGCTTTCCGGATCGGGATTCGGCTTGGTGCGATCGGTGGTCGGCACGTTGTGGTCGACGACGGCGAGCGTCTTCTCCGGCGCGTGAACCTTGCGCCCCGTCGCACGCAGGCCTTCGAACGCCTGGGGCGAGGTCACCTCGTGCACCAGGTGGCGATCGATGTACAGCAGGCAGGTGCCGTCGTCGGCTTCGTGCACCAGATGGTCGTTCCAGATCTTGTCGTACAATGTGGTGGGCTTGGACATGAGCGTCAGCTCCGAAGAATGTGTGAAGCAGGTAAGCGCGCATCGCGCGGGCAACAAAATCGTCAGCGCAGCCTGTTAGGCTGCGGGACTAAGCTCTGACGTTGCCGAGGTCGCGAAGCGGCCGAAGAACCGGCCAGGCAGCCGCGAGCGATCGTCGATGACGATGCGCTGGACGGGGGCGAGGCTGGTCGGATCTGGAAACATTCCAGGAATATATAGCAGGCCGAACTGGAATCGCGAGTGGTTTGAAGCGCACGGCTGACGCAACAAAAAAGCGCGGGGCCGAGCCCCGCGCTTTCGAAAACGTGCCTGGAGAAGCGAGGCTTACTCGTTGACGGCAGCCTTGGCGTGCTCGGTCTTCTCGACGATGCGGGCCGACTTGCCGCGCAGGTTGCGGAGATAATAGAGCTTGGCGCGACGCACCTTGCCGCGGCGCACCACCTTGATCGAGTCGATCATCGGCGACATCACCGGGAACACGCGCTCGACGCCTTCGCCGTAGGAGATCTTGCGGACGGTGAAGCTCTCGTTGAGGCCACCGCCGGAACGGCCGATGCAGACGCCTTCATAGGCCTGCACGCGGGTGCGGTCGCCTTCGACGACCTTCACGTTGACGATCACGGTGTCGCCGGGACCGAATTCCGGAATGTCCTTGCCGGCGGACAGCTTGTCGAATTGCTCTTGCTCGAGCTGCTTGATCAGGTTCATGGGGTAATCTCCATCGGCGCGCCCAGCCCTGGAAACGGGGGGCTGCGCAAAATTCGTCTATCCAGCCATTGCGGATTTGGCCGCTCCTATAAGGCAAGCCGGAGCGTTTGTCACCCGTCTGTCTTGTTTTTTGGCGTTTTTTGGCGCCCGGCCCGATTCGCCGGCTTGGGCGGGATCCGGGCCCACAAATCGGGCCGCCGGGCCTCGGTGAGGGCCTCCGATTGCGCCCGTCGCCAGGCCGCCACCTTGGCGTGGTCGCCGGAGGTCAGGATCTCAGGGATCGGCGCGCCCTCGAACAGCTGCGGGCGGGTGTATTGGGGGTACTCCAAGAGGCCATCGGAGAAGCTTTCCTCGGTTCCCGAGGCCTCCTTGCCCATCACGCCCGGCAGCAGCCGCACGCAGGCGTCGATCAGGGCCAGGGCTGCGATTTCACCGCCGGACAGCACGTAATCGCCGATCGAGACCTCCTCCAGGCCCCGACCGTCGATCACCCGCTGGTCCACCCCCTCGAAGCGCCCGCAGACGATCAGGGGGCCGGGGCCCTTGGCGAGGTCCGCAACGCGGGCCTGGGTCAATGGCCGACCGCGCGGGCTCATCAGCAGGCGAGGCCGCTCCGGACCGATTTCAGCGGCATCGATGGCCGCCGCCAAGACATCCGCCCGCAGCACCATGCCCGGCCCGCCGCCGGCCGGGGTGTCGTCGACGCTGCGGTGACGGTCGGTGGCGGAAGCGCGGATGTCCCGCGCCTCGATCGCCCACAGTCCCGCGGCCAGCGCTCGCCCAGCGAGGCTCACGCCGAGCGGTCCCGGAAACATCTCCGGAAACAGCGTCAGCACCGTCGCGCGCCAAGGTGAAGGGTTTGCCATTGCAGTCAGCTTAGCCAAAAACCACGGCCCGTGGTTATGGGTCCCCGCGTTCGCGGGGACGACCCGTGGAGAGAGCTTCGCCTCGCTCCTCCCCCTCGACCTCCTGCGGTAGCGCGATCACGACGCGGCCGCCTTTGAGGTCGACCTCCGGCACCACCGCGTTCGAGAACGGCAGCAGCAGCGTCGTGCCCTTGGGTGGAGCGATCTCGATGATGTCGCCAGCGCCGAAATTATGGATCGCGAGCACGCGTCCGAGCGCGTCGCCATCGGTGGTGACGGCGTCGAGCCCGATCAGATCGGTGTGGTAATATTCATCCTCATCCGTCGCGGGCAGCTTGTCGCGCGCGACGTAGAGTTCGATGCCGTTGAGGCGCTCGGCCTCATCGCGGGTCGTGACGCCCTTGAACGTCGCGACCAGATGGTCCCTGGCTTCGCGCGCCGTCGCGACCTCGAACTGGCGCTTGCCGTCCTTGGACAGCAGCGGGCCGTATTGCCTGACGGCAAAGGGATCTTCGGTGAAGGTCCACAATTTGACCGCACCGCGCACTCCATGCGCGGCGCCGATCCGCGCGACGCAGACCAGCGCCGACATGATCTCCCCTTAGCCCTTCGCGGCGGCTTCGGCCTGCGCCTTGCGCTCCTTGCGCGGCACGGCCTTCTCGGGGTTGTTGCGCGCTTCGCGCTTCTTGACGCCGGCAGCATCGAGGAAACGCGCCACGCGGTCCGACGGCTGCGCGCCCTTGGCGAGCCAGGCCTTGACCTTGTCCATGTCGAGCTTCAGGCGGGTCTCGTTGTCCTTCGGCAGCAGCGGGTTGAAATAGCCGAGACGCTCGATGAAGCGGCCATCGCGGGGGAAGCGCGAATCGGCGACGACGACGTGATAGACGGGACGCTTCTTGGTGCCTGCGCGGGCGAGGCGGATGACGACGGACATCTAGTTCTCCTTCAAAGTACAGTTTGTTCGGTTGATTGGTATTTTCGCGCCGCGCGGGACATTGACGACCCCCACGACGAATTCCTCATTTCTTCTTGCCGGGAAAGCCGCCGAGCCCCGGCAGGGTCGGCTTGCCGCTGAGGCCGGTAAGCCCCGGCAAATTCGGGAGGCCCGAGCGAAGCCCAGGCGGCAGATCCTTCGGCAGGCTGGGCAGACCTTGTCCACCACCGGCCTGCATCTTCTCCTGCATCGCCTTCATATCTTCGGGCGAAGGCATCTTCATGCCGCCGCCAAAGCCCATGGCTTGCGCGATGCCGGCGAGCGGGCCGCGCTTGCCCGAGCCCATGGCCTTCATCACGTCGGCCATGTTCCGGTGCATCTTGAGCAGCTTGTTGACCTGCTCGACGCTCTGGCCGCTGCCCGAGGCGATCCGCTTCTTGCGGCTGGCCTTGAGCAGGTCGGGATGACGGCGCTCGTCGCGCGTCATGGAATCGATGATCGCGACCTGGCGCTTCAGGATCTTGTCGTCGATGCCGGCCGCGGCGATCTGGTTCTTCATCTTGGAGATGCCGGGCATCATGCCCATCAGCCCGCTGATGCCGCCCATATTGGCCATCTGCGACAGCTGCTCGCGCATGTCGTTGAGGTCGAACTGACCCTTGCGCATGCGCTCTGCGGTGCGCGCGGCCTTCTCGGCGTCGATATTGGCGGCGGCGCGCTCGACCAGCGAGACCACGTCGCCCATGCCGAGGATGCGGCCGGCGATACGGTCGGGATGGAAATCTTCCAGCGCGTCGGTCTTTTCGCCGGTGCCGATCAGCTTGATCGGCTTGCCGGTGACGGCGCGCATCGACAGCGCGGCGCCGCCGCGGCCGTCGCCGTCAACGCGTGTCAGCACGATGCCGGTGAGGCCGACGCGTTCGTCGAACGCGCGCGCGAGGTTCACGGCATCCTGGCCGGTGAGGCTGTCGGCGACCAGCAGCACTTCATGCGGATTGGCCGCGGCTTTGATCGCGGCAGCCTCCGCCATCATCTCTTCGTCGAGCGTGGTGCGGCCGGCGGTGTCGAGCAGCACGATGTCGTAGCCGCCGAGCTTGCCGGCTTCCAGCGCGCGCTTGGCAATCTGCGGCGGCTGCTGTCCCGCGACGATCGGCAGCGTGGGAATGTCGAGATCGCGGCCGAGCACGGCCAGCTGTTCCATCGCCGCCGGACGGTAGACGTCGAGCGAGGCCATCAGCACCTTGCGCTTGTCGCGCTGGACCAGGCGGCGGGCGAGCTTTGCGGTGGTGGTGGTTTTACCGGAGCCTTGCAGGCCGACCATCATGATCGGCACCGGCGGCACGGAATTGACGTCGATGGTTTGGCTTTCGGCGCCGAGCGTGTTGATCAGCTCGTCATGGACGATCTTGACCACCATCTGGCCGGGGGTGACCGACTTGACGACGGTGGCGCCGATCGCCTGCTCGCGGACGCGCTCGGTGAAGCTGCGGACCACCTCGAGCGCAACGTCGGCCTCCAGCAGCGCGCGGCGCACCTCCCGCATCGCGGCGTCGACGTCCTTTTCGGTCAGCGCACCGCGCCCCGTCAGACGATCGAGAATGCCACCAAGCCGTTCCGACAGATTGTCGAACAATGAAGTTGTCCTGTTGCTGTCCCCCAGATGGAGGAGCGCTCCGTTACTCTCCGCTGTCATGCCCCGCGAAGGCGGGGCATCCAGTACGCCGCGGCACCTCGGTTCTAGCCGAGCCGCCTCTGGAATACTGGATCCCCCGCCTCCGCGGGGGATGACCACTTCCTCAGGCCAAACGATCTTCCAAACACCTTTACGCCCGAGGGCGCACAGCGCTGTCGGGCGTTGACCTCCGGTCTCGAGGACCGGTCGGCGGGTCGAAAAGAAAGCCTTTCCGAGAAAGTGGCGGGGTTAAACGCCGCTCCCGCCCAAAAGTCAAGGAAAGTTAGGGCGCGGGCGCCCCTCCGCCATGGCAACACCTTGAAAATATGGCCTTTTCCGGCGACGGGTTCCCTTTTCGGCAGCTCCGCCCATATAGCGGTGATGTCTTACCGTACCGACCATTCCTAAAAGCCCGCCGTGCCGATCACCCGCCGCCGCCTGTTCGGACTGCTTGCCGGCGCCGGCGCGCTGGTCGGCGTGCCCTCGCTCTGGATGTCCTACATGAAAACCTATGACGGCCCGGTCTCCGACCATTTCGACGGCCTGACCTTCTTCGATCCGGACGGCGCACCGCCAAAGTCGCTGCGCGAGGTGCTGCGCTGGCAGCTCGGTGGCAAGCGGAATCGCGCCGAATGGCCGGATTGGGCTCCCAGCCCCCATGCCGACACCCCGCCGGCGCGGGTCGACGGCGAAAGGTTGCGGCTCTCCTTCGTCGGCCACGCCAGTTGGCTGATCCAGACCGGCGGCCTCAACATTCTGGTCGATCCCGTCTGGTCGGAGCGGGTCTCGCCGGTCAGCTTCGCCGGACCGAAGCGGCACAACGATCCCGGCATCGCGTTCGAGAAGCTGCCGAAGATCGATGTCGTGCTGGTCTCGCACGGTCATTACGATCATCTCGACATCGCGACGCTGTCACGGCTCACCAAGAATTTTGCCCCGCGCGTGGTCACCCCGCTCGGCAACGATGTGACGATGCGCAGCTGGGATTCCACGATCAACGTGGAAGCCTTCGATTGGCACGACCGCGTCGATCTCGGTGGCGGCATCGCCGTGCACCTGGTGCCGACAAGGCACTGGACGGCGCGCGGCATGTTCGATCGCAACAAGGCGCTGTGGGCGAGCTTCGTGCTGGAGACGCCGGCCGGCAAAATCTACGTCGTCTGCGATTCCGGCTATGGCGACGGCAGGCATTTCCGCCGCGTCGCGGAGCAGCACGGCAAGCTGCGTCTCGCCATCCTCCCCATCGGCGCCTACGAGCCGCGCTGGTTCATGCGCGACCAGCACATGAATCCGGAAGATGCGGTGAAGGCGCTGGCCGATTGCGGCGCCGAGGCCGCGCTCGGGCACCATCACGGCACGTTCCAGCTGACGGATGAAGCGATCGACGCGCCGGCGAAGGCGCTGGTCGAGGCGCTCGATGCGGCGAAGATTCCGCAGGAGCGGTTCGTCGCGATGAAGCCGGGGCAGGTGGTAGAGATTTAGCTCGCGTACCCATAAACCGGGTGGCGTGTGCGACGAAAGCAATGTCCGCTTTGCTTCCATGGCGACAAGTGCCTGGCTCTGCGCCATTGAACCCAAAAGCCCATGACGCAACCAAACACCATGGATTCGGTCGGAAGACCTTGATCGATGGATGGAGCCGGCCTGTGGGATTTTTGCTGAGAATTGTGCTTGCAGCCGCTCTCGTGAGCCTTGCTCCAGCCGCCGCCCGGGCGAAGGACCCCGTCGCGTCTCCTGCCGTGCAGAAGGAGTTCGATGGCTTCATCGAGAAGTTTCGTGCGGCGCTGAAGGCAAACGACTCCGCTGCCGTCGCCGGTATGACACGATTGCCGTTCATGAACGACAAAGCAATTCGCGACGCCGCGCAATTTGCCGCCAAGACCTATCGGACAGAGTTCACGGCGAAAAATCGCGCATGTATCCAGCGCGGCAAGGCCGTCTATAGTCCTGATGACTATAAGAACGACAGTTACTTCGTCTTCTGCGGCGATCTCATCTTCGTCTTTAGCAAGACGCCCGCGGGTTTTCTTTTTACCGATATCAGCGTGAATGACTGATCGGGCAGGTGGTGGCGATTTAGCTCCGCGCTCGCCACACATGCAGCTCGTCGTCCCGGACAAGCGCGCCTAAGCGCGCGCAGATCCGGGACCCATAACCACAGGGAGGAGTTTGGCGAAGACTCGGAGTTGCCTATGTCGCGTCACAACCACTCCCTGTGGTTATGGGTCCCCGCGTTCGCGGGGACGACAACTTTGACGCTGCGGCAGTGTGCCTCTTACTGCCCCTGCTTGATCGCCCAGCTCACATTCACCGTCACCGACAGCGTCTCCTCACCCGGCGCGACCGCGGCGGGTGCCATTTGCGGCGTCGCCATCCTCGCCTTGAACAGCGGCACCGGAGCGCCGCCCTCGGACACGCTCAGCGGGGCGCCGAGCGTCACGCCCGTTGCCTTCGCATAGATCTCCGCCTTGCGCCGCGCGTCCGCCACTGCCTGCTCACGCGCGTCGTCGAGCAGCTTCGAGGCCTGCGTCACTTCGAACGAGATGTTGCCGATGTCGTTGGCGCCGGCGCCGACCAGCGTGTCGATGATGCCGGCCACCTTGGTGACGTCGCGGATCTTGACGGTAACGCGATTAGAGGCGCGGAAGCCGACCACAGGGGATGCGCCGGTGGATTTGTTCTGGCCGTATTGCGGCTGCAACGACAGCCGCGAGGTCTGGTAATCCTTCTCGGCGATCCCGGCGCCCTTCAGCGCCAGCAGCACCTTGCCCATCGCGGCGTTGTTGGCGTCGGACGCTTCCTTCGCCGTCTTGGCGTCGTTGGCGACACCGGCATCGATCTGCGCCAGATCCGGCGCGACGGAAACATTGGCTTCGCCGCTCACCGAAATGGCGGCTGGGAAGTCATCGGCGAGCGCAGGCGTTGCCAGCAGCGTGGCGAAAACGGCGGCAAACGACGTAACGAGGACGGCAGGCTTTTTCATCAGTCTCACTTCAGCGGTACGAAAACGTTGATCACGAGCTTGTCCTCAGCCGTCTTCAGGGGATCGGTGAGGTACTCCTCGATGAAGGTGTCCTTGGCTTCCAGCCTCTTGTCGTCGAGGTGATTGGTGATCGCCTCATAGGTGTTGTCCATGTTGTCGTAGGAGCCGCGATGGACGAACTTCAATGCCTTGCCTTCCGGCGATTTGCCGATGCTCATGTCCTTGGGCAGATTCTTGGGATCCTGATCGACCGGAATCTCGGCGAGGAAGGTGAAGCCGGTGTCGTCGGTCGAGGTGTAGACGATCATCGAATTGCCGGCGTGCTTGATGCCCTGCTTGTCCAGCAGCGTGTTCAGCGCCTTGAAGGCGTCGACCAGCGTGTCGAAGGCCGAATCCCAATTGGCGGTGCCCTTGACCATCACGACCTTTCTGGACTCGAGCGTGGTCTCCTGGCCGAACGGATCGGCGGTCTGCACGGGCGCCGGCGTCGCGGCTGCGGCAGGCGGCGGTGTCGCCGGGCTGGGTGAGGCGCTGGCTGCGGGCGAGGGCGACGTTGTCGGGCTCGGCGAAGCGCTGGCCGCAGGCGATGGCGCGGGTGAGGGCGTTGCCGCGGGTGCAGGCGAAGCGCTCGCGGCCGGGGAGGGGGTCGCCGATGGGGCCGGCGAGGGGCTAGCCGAGGCGGCCGGCGCCGGGCTCGGCGTTTGCGCCAGAGAGCCGGGCAGGCCAAACGACAAGGCCGCTGCCGGGATCAGCGCGGCCAGAGCGAGACGACGAAACCTGAACATTTTATTCTCCCCAAGGCCTTAGCCACCAAGGCCTAAATCCGTCTTTGCGCCCGGCCGCGCCCCTGTCCGCGCGAACGCGCCGTTCTAACACGCGAGCGCGGAATTCGTCCCATGACAGATGCGTCATGGCAGATCTCCCGGCAGATCTCTTGGCAGAGCTTTGGCCGACCTCTGGCGACCGCCGGCAAACCACTGGCCAAGCCGGCAAGGATCGCCATATAAGACAGGCGAAATTCGGGAATTTTCATGAGCGCGCTGGCCAATCACGCATTTGCCAAGATGAACGGCATCGGCAACGAGATCGTCGTTGTCGACATGCGCGATTCCGCAGGCAAGGTGACGCCGGACGACGCCCGCGCGGTGGCGTCCGCCAACGGCGGCGTGGCTTACGACCAGCTCATGGTGCTGCAGAAGCCGCGGCTCGACGGCACCGAGGCTTTCATCAGCATCTACAACAATGACGGCTCGGAAGCCGGCGCCTGCGGCAATGGCATGCGCTGCGTGGTCCGCCGCATCTTCGAGAAGAACGGGCAGACCGCTGCGACGTTCGAGACCGCGGCCGGCTTGCTCAATGCCTGGCAGGGCCCGGCGCCCGATCTCTACACCGTCGACATGGGCGCGCCGAAGTTCGGCTGGCAGGACATTCCGCTGGCGGAAGAGTTCCGCGACACCCGCTATATCGAATTGCAGATCGGGCCGATCGACAATCCGATCCTGCATTCGCCGTCCGTGGTGAGCATGGGCAATCCGCATGCGATCTTCTGGGTCGACGACGTCAATGCCTACGATCTCGAACGCTTCGGTCCGTTGCTGGAAAATCATCCGATCTTCCCGGAGCGCGCCAACATCACGCTCGCCCATATCGTCGATCCCGAGCACATCACCATCCGCACCTGGGAGCGCGGTGCCGGCCTGACCCGGGCCTGCGGTTCGGCCGCCTGCGCCACGGCGGTTGCCGCGGCGCGCCTGAAGCGGGCCGAGCGCAATGTCGAGATCACGCTGCCCGGCGGCAAGCTCGGCATCGAATGGCGCGAGCGCGACGACCACGTGCTGATGACGGGCACCGCGACCTTCGAATATGAGGGCCGATTCGATCCGGCGCTGTTCGCGCCGGCCGCCTGATGGCCGTCGACATCGTCACCTTCGGCTGCCGCCTCAATGCTTTCGAGGCCGAGGTGATCCGCCGCGAGGCGGAAGGCGCCGGCCTCGTCGATACCATCGTCATCAACAGCTGTGCCGTCACCAACGAAGCGGTGGCGCAGGCGCGGCAATCGATCCGCAAATTGAAGCGTGAGCGCCCCTCGGCGCGCATCGTCGTCACCGGCTGCGCGGCGCAGACGCAAAGCGGCATGTTCGCCGACATGGCCGAGGTCGATCGAATCGTCGGCAATGACGACAAGATGCGCAGCGAAGCGTGGCACGAGACGCGCAGCGCCTTTGACCTTGGCGCCAGCGAAAAGATCGCCGTCAGCGACATCATGGCCGTGAAGGAGATGGCGCCGCATCTGATCGACGGCTATGCGAGCGGCCTGCCGCGCGTGTTCGTGCAGGTGCAGAACGGTTGCGATCATCGCTGCACCTTCTGCATCATTCCTTATGGCCGCGGCAATTCGCGCTCGGTGCCGATGGGCGCGGTGGTCGAACAGGTGCGCAACCTCGCCGCGCGCGGCCATGCCGAGATCGTGCTGACCGGCGTCGACCTCACCAGCTACGGCGCTGATCTGCCGGGCGCACCGAGGCTCGGCCTATTGACCAGGCAGATCTTGCGTCACGTGCCGGAGCTGAAGCGCCTGCGCATCTCCTCGATCGATTCGATCGAGGCGGACGACGATCTGCTCGATGCCATCGCTGATGACGCGCGGCTGATGCCGCATCTGCACCTGTCGCTGCAATCGGGCGACGACATGATTTTGAAGCGCATGAAGCGGCGGCATTCGCGGCAGGATGCGATCGCGTTCTGCGACCAGGTCCGCCGGCTGCGTCCGGATGTCGTCTTCGGCGCCGACATCATCGCGGGCTTCCCGACCGAGAGCGAGGAGATGTTCTCGCGTTCGCTCGCTCTAGTCGACGAATGCGGCCTGACGTTCCTGCATGTCTTCCCCTATTCGCCACGCCCCGGCACGCCGGCTGCAAGGATGCCGCAGGTGGCGGGCGGTGCGATCAAGGAGCGCGCGAAGCGGCTGCGTGCGGCGGGTGAAGCGGCCTTGCGCCAGCGGCTACAAGCCGAGGTGGGCAAGACGCGCGAGGTGTTGATCGAGAGTGAGGCGCAGGGCCGCACGGAGCACTATCTCCCGGTGGCGATTGCGGGCGAGCGCGTGGGAAGCGTCGTACCGCGGACGATTACCGGCAGTGATGGCGAGCGGATGACTGTGTAGTCGGGCGGCGGCAAGGCACAGCGCGCTCGTCGTCCCTGCGCACGCAGGGACCCATACCGCGCGATCTATCGTGTGTGGATGATCGAAGTACTGAGCGACTAGTCGTCGTCAAACTGCTCCCTGTGGTTATGGGTCCCTGCGTGCGCAGGGACGACCCCGGGGGAGATGCAGTTGTGTTCAAAGCCAACGCGCCCTTACGACGCCCGCACCTGCCAGAACCGCAGCGTTCGCCGCGCATTCTCCGGCGTCATGTGCGCGTAGTGACTTTGCGCTCGTGCGAGGTCCGCCGGCTTCATCGCGCCCGTGGCAAAACGGCTTTCGAGCACGGCGGTGGTGGTTTCCCAGCTGAGCTGCGCCGCCTTGCACGGCACCAGGAGACCGTCGTCGCGCAGGCTCTGCATCAGCGGGCGAATCACTTCGACGGTCGATCCGGACAGTGCCGCCAGCGCTGCGGCGGTCTCTTCATAGCGACGCTGCTTGGCGAAGCCGAACAACGCTGCCTCGTTGAGCTGGCCGGTGGCCTTGAGCATGGCAATCGCGCGTTTGGCGCCTTCGAAGTCGCGAACGCCCGACATCTCGCGCTCGACGCCGACGGCGATGGCGGAGATCGCGCTCTGGATCTCCTCGAACAGATGCGGCGGCGCGCGCGACAACAGGCGGCTGCGCACGACGTCGGTTGCCGAGCGCAGCAATCGGCGGCGCAGCTCCGACGGCAGGTCGACGCGGACGCCGATGCTGACGGCAAGCTCGGGATCCGCCTCGGCCTGGGCGACCATGAGGGCAAAGCCGTTTCCGGAGACGCGCGCGCCGGGATTGGCGGCGAGCTTGCGGCTGACGCTGGGATAGCGGCGCGCCAGCAAAGCGTCGGTGACGATCTCCTTCAGCCACCAGCGGCCGGCCATCGCGAGCAGATGCGGCTCGCCTTTGCTTGAGGCGATCTTCACCAGCTCGCCGTCGTCGAGGCGGGCGGATTCCTGCAGCACGGGCCCGGCAATGCGGATCTCGTCATTGCTGGCGAGGCGGCGGATCACGGAGGGCGGCGCCTGCGCGACCGGCGCCAATTGCGCGCTGATCTCGGCGAGCGCGATCCGCGAGCCTATGTCGGCCAGCGCACGGAGCTCGATGGTGCCGATCAGGCGATCGAGCACCTCGTCGAACAGCGCGATCTGCTCGTCGTCGAAACTGCCGGCGGAGGCAAGGAAGAGGTCGGTGACGCGGCGGGCGGTTGCCAGGCCCTTTTCCGGCGAGCCGGCGCGAATCGCGGATTCGACCTCGTCGATGATCGATAGCCCGGCCGTGGACATGACGCGTTGCTCGTCCTGAGCGAAATGACGGAAGCTTGTTCTAAGCAACCGTAATCATGAGGGACGAGGACTGAAGGTTTCGTAAACCATGGGCGGAGGGCTTGGCGAGCTTCCGCCGCGAATGCAGTGCGCTCTCTCCCCCGCTTGCGGGGGAGGGCTGGGGAGAGGGGTGTCTCCGCAACGGGATAGCCCCCAAGAGGACAAAGCCCTCACCCGGATCGCTTCGCGATCCGACCTCTCCCGCGAGCGGGAGAGGTGAACGACAGCGGCACCTATTCCCCGTTCCAGCCGCAGGCCCTCAGCTTCTCGTGCATATGCGGCGGGGCCGGCGCCACGACGCGGACCGGGTCCTTGTTCCGGGAGATCGGCACCACGATCTCGCGGGAGTGTAGGTGCAGCTTCGGCTCGCCGAAGCGCGGGCCGTTGCCGTAAATGTTATCGCCGAAGATCGGCCAGCCGGTCGCGGAGGAATGCACGCGCAATTGATGAGTCCGCCCGGTCACCGGTTCCATGGCGAGCCAGGTGAAACCGTCGCCGCGGCCCATCACTTTCCAGTTGGTGATCGCCTTCTGGCCTTCGGGGTCGGGCTTCTGCCACCAGCCGCGCTCGGCATTGAGCCGGCCGAGCGGCATGTCGATGGTGCCTTCGTCCTCAGTGGGGCCGCCCTCGACCACGGTCCAATAGGTCTTGCCGATCTTGCCGTGCTTGAAGAGCAGGCCGAGCGAGGCTGTCGCCTTGCGATGGCGGCCGAGAACGAGGCAGCCGGAGGTGTCCTTGTCGAGCCGGTGGGCCAACACCGGCGGCCGCGGCAGGCCGAAGCACAGCGCCTGGAAGGAATCCTCCAGATTGGCGCCGCCCTTGGGACCACGATGCACCGGCAGGCCGGCCGGCTTGTCGATGATCAGCATCAAGCCGTCGCGATGGAGGACGCGGGCCAGGATCTCGTCGGCGGACAATTGGGGAACATCGAGCAATTGCAGGACTTTCGGTCAAGTCTTTCGTTTGGAAGCCGGAACGGCTAACACACCGCCACCATGAACGATACCACGTCAGATCCCCCCAAGCTGAGCTGGTGGCGCCGCCTGTCCAACGGGCTGAAGCGCACCTCGTCCTCGCTCGGGACCGCGGTCGCCGACCTCGTCACCAAGCGCAAGCTGGACCGCGCCATGCTCGACGACATCGAGGACGTGCTGCTGCGCGCCGACCTCGGCACGTCCGTCGCGGTCCGGATCGCGGACGCGGTCGGCACCGGCCGCTATGACAAGGCGATCTCGGCGGACGAGGTCAAGGACGTCGTCGCGACCGAGGTCGAGAAGGTGTTGTCGCCGGTGGCAAAGCCGCTCGTGATCGACGCGGCGAAGAAGCCGTTCGTCATTCTCGTGGTCGGGGTCAACGGCTCCGGCAAGACCACCACGATCGGCAAGCTGTCGCAGAAATTCGCCTCCGAAGGCCGCAAGGTGATGCTGGCCGCCGGCGACACGTTTCGCGCGGCAGCGATCGAGCAGCTCAAGGTGTGGGGCGAGCGCACCAAGACGCCCGTCATCGCGGGGGCGCAAGGCTCGGATTCGGCGAGCCTCGCCTTCAACGCGCTCACCGCGGCGAAGGAGCAGGGCATCGACGTGCTCTTGATCGACACCGCCGGGCGTCTGCAAAACAAGGCCGAGCTGATGAACGAGCTCGAAAAGGTCGTGCGCGTGATCCGCAAGGTGGATGACACTGCGCCGCATGCCGTGCTGCTGGTGCTCGACGCCACCGTCGGCCAGAATGCGCTGTCGCAGGTCGAGGCGTTCCATCGCACCGCCGGGGTCACCGGCCTCGTGATGACCAAGCTCGACGGCACCGCGCGCGGCGGCATTCTGGTGGCGCTCGCGGAAAAATTCAAACTGCCGGTGCATTTCATCGGCGTCGGCGAAGGCGTCGACGATCTCGCGCCGTTCACCGCGCGCGACTTCGCCCGCGCCATCGCCGGAATCGAAAGCTAGAGATGGACAAGACCCAGCCGCATCCGCTGTTCAAGCTCGCGACCGAGCTCGGTCCGCTGCTCGTGTTCTTCTTCGTCAACGCGAAGTTCAACCTGTTCGCCGCGACGGGCGCCTTCATGGTCGCGATCGTGGCGGCGATGGTGGCGTCCTACGTGGTGACGCGCCACATCCCGATCATGGCGATCGTGACGGGCGTGGTCGTGCTGGTGTTCGGCACGCTGACGCTGGTGCTGCACGACGAGACCTTCATCAAGCTCAAGCCGACCATCATCTATGGCCTGTTTGCCGCGATCCTCGGCGGTGGCCTGTTGTTCGGCCGCTCCTTCATCGCCGTGATGTTCGACCAGATGTTCAATCTGACGCCGCAGGGCTGGCGCATCCTCACGCTGCGCTGGGCGCTGTTCTTCGCCGGCATGGCGGTGCTGAACGAGATCGTCTGGCGCACGCAGAGCACGGACTTCTGGGTGAACTTCAAGGTGTTCGGCGTCACGCCGATCACGATGATCTTCGCCATCGCCCAGATGCCGCTGACCAAGCGCTATCACCTCGAGCCGGTGTCGCTGGAGGCGAGCGAGGCCGAAGCGGGGGATGTCCGGAAGGGATAGGAAGTTCCGCCCACACCGGCAAACGGCGACGCCTATTCACGCTGGCGTGCACTGCACGCGGCGCGGCGGATCGGATCGCGCGATCCATCCGACGGGTTTCTTCATCGCTCTGTAACCGCAAGCTGAGATTCTTCAGCTCTCGACCTTGTCGGAACGGTCGCAGGCGATAGCCTCTGGTCGTGAAGAGAGGATCGCACGCCGGAGGGCCCGGTGGTGAGCGCTAAACAGGACCACGCCGCTGAACACCTGATTCAGTACCTCCGGCAGCTCGCTCCGCAGGTCCGGCGCCGCCTGCTTGCCGAACTGGAGCGGCTGCATCTCCTCGGTGAGGACATTCCGCATTCAGAGCCCCTGATCGCGGCGCTGCGTGCCGAGTTTCGCAACACGGGCCAGAATCACTATCGCGTCGGAAATCCCTCGCGCTACTTCTTCGAGCCGATCGAGCCGGTGCTGGTGGATAGCGCCCCGGAGCGCGCCAATAGCGGCCAGATCGCCCGTGGATCGCTCGCGCCGATCTGGAGCCTCGTGACCGAGCAATTGCTGCGCAGCATGGCCGCCGACTACATCGCCAACGCGACGAAGGCCATCTCTGCCGACAAGCAGCCCGAGGCGCGGCAGATGGCCCAGGCGTTTCAGAAGAAGGTGCTGACCTCTCTCAACGGCCAGCTTGGTTCTACCGACGGCGCAGCCGGCATTCGCGACGGGCTGATGGCCTATACCAGCTCGCATGCGACATTCAACGACCTCAAGAAAATGCTGCGCTATCTCGACATGCAGCGGGAGCTGGAGGATTTCGGCCGTGCGCTTGCGCCGAAGATTGCCCGGCTCGAAAGCGCCGGCCTCGACAGGGCCCTCGGCCTGTTGAGCACGCTCAAGGCCAGGCGCGTCGATGCCTTGCCGTTCGCGCTCACGATCCTTTCAAAGCGTCTGGAATCCCCTTGGGAGCTGCTGTCGGTCGCGACCACGCCGGCCGCCGACCGGGCCGCCGCGCGGATCGCGGAGGGCCCTTTCGCGATGGCGGTTTCGATGGTGCTCGATCAGATCGAGGAGAAGCATCTCCTCTTGCTGTTTGCGCTCAGGAACAACCGCCCGGTGCGGGCCAAGGAGATCGTCGGCGAGATCTACCGGATCGAGCAGGCGCTGCGAACGCAGATCGAGCTTCAAGGGTCCGGTTGGGCCCAGCGCCTGGATGGACTGATGGCGGCCGTCCAGGCTGCCGTCAACGCGGAGATCAGCAGCATTCCGGGCGATCACCGGCACCTGACGCACATTCTGGAATCGCCGCGGTTGCGCCCGGGCCATTCCTTCGGCCACAAGGTCGGACATATCTTCGAGAAGAGCTGGGACGTCGTTGCCGGCTTGCTCGCAGGCCATGCGGATACGACCGATCGTCGCGACAATGTGCCGTGAGTTCAGTCCGCGGCGTTAGCTTGTCCAGCGCCGCTGGTCAGCTTCCTGCCTTGAGCGCCTTCTCCAGCTCCGGCATCAGCACCGTCTTGAGATTCTGTGGCGTGATCGGGCCGACCAGCTTGTAGACGATGGTGCCTTCGCGCCCGACGACGAAGGTCTCCGGCACACCATAAACGCCCCATTCGATCGAAGCGCGGCCGTTGGCATCCACGCCGACGTGGCCGAACGGGTTGCCGTAGCGCCCGAGGAAGCGGCGCGCATTGTCGGCGGCGTCCTTGTAATTGATGCCGACCAGCTGGAAGCGCTTGTCCTTGGCGAGCTCGGTCAGGAGCGGTGCTTCGTCATGACAAGGCACGCACCAGGACGCCCAGACATTGACCAGGCTGACCTTGCCCTTGAAGGCGGCGGGATCGAGCCCCGGCACCGGCGCGTTGTCGGCCTGCAATCCCTCGAGCGGCGGCAGCACTGTCTGCGGCGCGGGGCGGCCGATCAGTGCGGATGGAATCCGCGAGATATCGCCGCTGCCGAGCCGGAACCAGAACAGCAGCGCAAGGCCGATGAAGGCGATCAACGGCAGCACCATCAGGAAAGTGCGGCGCTGCGGCGGTGCGGAGGTCGATTGATCGCTCATGACGCGTCCATGGCGCTGCGGCCGGAGCGGCGGGTGACGCCGCTGCGGTCGAGCTCGCGCAGGCGCTGCGTCTGGTTGCGATGGTCGAGCGCGATCCAGCCGATCAGGATCGCGACCACGACGGCCGCCGCGGCATAGGACGTCACGATGAAGGAGGCATAAGGTCCGAGCGACATCATCCTGCGGCCCCGACTTCGTTCGACGCGTTTTGTCCGCGCGAACCGGTGCCTGTTTCGTTCGAGAACGCGACGCGGCTCGCCTGCATCATCTGCAGCGAGCGGACGCGGCGGCGCAGGATCTCGTTGCGCATCGCGGCCAGATGCAGCGTGACGAACAGCAGCGTGAAGGCGATCGCCATCACCAGCAGCGGAATCAGGAAGGATTTGTCGAGGGCCGATCCGCCCATGCGCATCACCGAGGCGGGCTGGTGCAGCGTGTTCCACCAGTCGACGGAGAATTTGATGATCGGCAAATTGATCGCGCCGACCAGGGTCAGCACCGCGGCGGCGCGCGCCGCGCGCGAGGGATCATCGACCGCGCGCCACAGCGCCATCAGGCCGAGATACATCAGGAACAGGATCAGCACCGAGGTCAGCCGCGCGTCCCACTCCCAATAGGTGCCCCACATCGGCCGGCCCCACAGCGAGCCCGTGAGCAGCGCGAGGAAGGTGAAGGCGGCGCCGATCGGCGCTGCGGCCTTGGCGGCGACGTCGGCGAGCGGATGGCGCCACACCAGCGTGCCCAGCGAGGCGATGCTCATCACGCCCCAGACGAACATCGACAGCCAGGCATTGGGCACGTGGATGAACATGATCTTGACGGTCGCACCCTGCTGATAATCGTCCGGCGCGTAGGCAGATTGGTAGAGGCCGATCGCGAGGAGGATGATTGTCGCGGCCGCGAGCCACGGCAGCACCCGCGCCGTCAGCGCGAGGAACCGGGTCGGGTTGGCGAGGTCGATCAGTGACATGGTACCCTGATAATCATCGATGGCCGCTCAGGCAATCAGCACGAAAGTCCCGGGCGAAAGTTGATCGGGGTCAAGGTCAGCAGAGCCCATCTCAATCGCGCCCATTTCAGTCAAGTCCATGCCGCAGGCTCGCTGCGGCTGCGAAGGGGCCGATCACCAGGCTGACGAGGGACAGCGCGCACAGGATCGAGAACGGCGCGCCGAAGGTCATGGGGCCGACGATCACCGCCTGCGAGGCCGCCACGCCGAAAATCAGCACGGGAATCGACAGCGGCAGCACCAGCACCGCCATCAGCAGTCCGCCGCGGTGCAGCGTCACCGCCAGCGCCGCGCCGATCATGCCGGTAAACGTCAGCGCCGGGGTGCCCGCCAGCAGCGTCAGCGCCACCGCGGCCGTGGCGACCATGTCGAGGTTGAGCAACAGGCCGAGCACGGGGGTTGCGACAATCAGCGGCAGGCCGGCCGCCAGCCAATGCGCCAGCGCCTTGGCGGCACAGGCGAGTTCCAGCGGCGTCCGGCTCATCGTGATCAGGTCGAGCGAGCCGTCCTCGTGGTCGGCCATGAACAGCCGATCGAGCGTGAGCAGGCTCGCCAGCAGCGCGCCGAGCCACAGGATGGCCGGCCCCAGCCGCGACAGCAGCGCCAGATCCGGCCCGACCGCGAACGGCATCAGGACGACGACCGTTAGGAAGAACAGCACGCCGATCAGTGCCCCGCCGCCGACGCGGAGCGCGATCCGGATGTCCCGGCGAATGAGGGCGGACAGGGCAGTCATGGAAGCCTCCCATCGCGCCCCAAAGGCGGTGCGCCCCCTCCCCCGCTTGCGGGGGAGGGTTGGGGAGAGGGTGTCTCAACAACGAAGACTCCCCCAGTGGAGAGAGCCCTCACCCGGCGCTGCGCGCCGACCTCTCCCGCAAGCGGGAGAGGCAAGGGAGCCCACGGCAACCATCGTCTCCCGGGTCTGAGAACGCCAACTGGCCGCTTGGAAAGCTGAGGGTCCACTGCAATCACGCCACGCCCCCGATCCGCAGCTCCCGCGATTCGATCCCGAGCGGGGCATGGGTCGCCGCGATGATCATCCCGCCGCGCGACAGGTGCTGGCGCATCAGGCCGGCGAACATGTCCTGTCCCGCCACATCCAGCGCATTGGTCGGCTCGTCCAGCAGCCAGACCGGGCGGCGGACGGTCAGCAGGCGGGCCAGTGACAGCCGGCGGCGCTGGCCGGCGGACAGGAAGCCGGCGGGCAGATGGGTGGCATGGTCGAGCCCGACGGTGGCGAGACTTTCGGCCGGCTCGAGGCGCTCGCCGCCGAGAAAATCAGCCCAAAAGGTGAGGTTTTCCGACACGCTGAGGGCCGGCTTCAGGGCATCGCGATGGCCGAGATAGTGGCACTGCTCCGGCAGCGTCATTTCGGCGTCGCCCCCGTCCAGTACGATCGTCCCGCCCGCCGGCACCAGCAGCCCCGCGATCAGCCGCAGCAGCGAGGTCTTGCCCGATCCGTTGCGTCCCATCACCGCCACCGCCTCGCCGGAGATGGCCGCGAAATCGAGGCCGGCGAACACCTGCCGGCCGCCGCGCACGCAGGTGACCCCGTGGCCGGAGAGCTGCATCTCGCCTCGTTTCAGTTCACTCAAAGCCGGGCCTCAGGAAAACTTGGGGTAGCGCATGGGAATTTTTGGCTCGCGGTTGCTGCGGCACGATTGTGGCTGTGGCGGCGCGGTTAGAAAGCTTCTATAAGCCCGGAACTACTTGATGCAGCAACTCAACCTGCCCCTGCAAGCAGCCCAGCCTAGATGTGCTGACGGTGTTAAAATACCCCGCCGGGTATAACTAACAATTGGGATCTCCTACATGACCTCGCTCGACAGCTTCAAATGCAAAAAGACCCTCAAGGTCGGCGCCAAGACCTATGTCTATTACAGCCTGCCCACGGCCGAGAAGAATGGTCTGAAGGGAATTTCCAAGCTTCCCTATTCGATGAAGGTCCTGCTCGAGAACCTGCTGCGCAACGAGGACGGGCGTTCGGTCAAGAAAGAGGACATCGTCGCCGTCTCGAAATGGCTGCGCAAGAAGTCGCTGGAGCATGAGATCGCCTTCCGTCCGGCCCGTGTCCTGATGCAGGACTTCACCGGCGTGCCCGCGGTGGTCGACCTCGCCGCGATGCGCAACGCGATGCAGAAGCTCGGCGGCGACGCCGAGAAGATCAATCCGCTGGTGCCGGTCGACCTCGTCATCGACCACTCCGTGATCGTGAACTTCTTCGGCGACAACAAGGCCTTCGGCAAGAACGTCGCCGAGGAATACAAGCAGAACCAGGAGCGCTACGAGTTCCTGAAGTGGGGCCAGAAGGCGTTCTCGAACTTCTCGGTCGTGCCGCCCGGCACCGGCATCTGCCACCAGGTCAATCTCGAATATCTCTCCCAGACGGTGTGGACCAAGAAGGAGAAGATGACGGTCGGCAAGAAGACCGGCACCTTCGAGGTCGCCTATCCCGATTCGCTGGTCGGCACCGACTCCCACACCACCATGGTCAACGGTCTCGCCGTGCTCGGCTGGGGCGTCGGCGGCATCGAGGCGGAAGCCTGCATGCTCGGCCAGCCGCTGTCGATGCTGCTGCCCAACGTCGTCGGCTTCAAGCTGAAGGGCGCGATGAAGGAAGGCGTCACCGCGACCGACCTCGTGCTGACAGTGACGCAGATGCTGCGCAAGCTCGGCGTGGTCGGCAAGTTCGTCGAGTTCTTCGGCCCGGGCCTCGACCATCTCTCGGTCGCCGACAAGGCCACCATCGCCAACATGGCGCCGGAATATGGCGCGACCTGCGGCTTCTTCCCCGTGGACGCCGCCGCGATCGATTACCTCAAGACGTCGGGCCGCGCCGCGCCGCGCGTCGCGCTGGTGCAGGCCTATGCCAAGGCGCAAGGGCTGTTCCGCACCGCCAAGTCGGCCGATCCGGTGTTCACGGAAACGCTGACGCTCGATCTCGCCGACGTCGTGCCGTCGATGGCCGGTCCGAAGCGCCCCGAAGGCCGCATCGCGCTGCCCTCGGTCGCCGAAGGTTTTTCGCTCGCGCTCGGCACCGAGTACAAGAAGGCGGAGGAGCCCAACAAGCGCTTCGCCGTCGAAGGCAAGAACTTCGAGATCGGCCATGGCGACGTCGTGATCGCCGCCATCACCTCCTGCACCAACACCTCGAACCCGAGCGTCTTGATCGGCGCCGGCCTCTTGGCGCGGAATGCCGCCGCCAAGGGCCTGAAGGCCAAGCCGTGGGTGAAGACCTCGCTCGCCCCGGGCAGCCAGGTCGTCGCGGGCTATCTCGCCGATTCCGGCCTGCAGAAGGATCTCGACAAGGTCGGCTTCAACCTGGTCGGCTTCGGCTGCACCACCTGCATCGGCAATTCCGGTCCGCTGCCGGAGGAGATCTCGAAGTCGATCAACGAGAACGGCATCGTCGCCGCCGCCGTGCTCTCCGGTAACCGCAACTTCGAAGGCCGCGTCTCGCCGGACGTGCAGGCGAACTATCTCGCTTCGCCCCCGCTGGTCGTCGCCCACGCGCTCGCGGGCAGCGTCACCAAGAACCTCGCGGTCGAGCCGATCGGCGAAGGCAAGGACGGCAAGCCGGTGTACCTGAAGGACATCTGGCCGACGACGAAGGAGATCAACGCCTTCATGAAGAAGTTCGTGACCTCGGCGATCTTCAAGAAGAAGTATGCCGACGTGTTCAAGGGCGACGCCAACTGGCGCAAGATCAAGACGGTCGAGAGCGAGACCTATCGCTGGAACATGTCCTCGACCTATGTGCAGAACCCGCCGTATTTCGACGGCATGAAGAAAGAGCCCGAGCCGGTTACCGACATCGTCGAGGCGCGCATCCTCGCCATGTTCGGCGACAAGATCACTACCGACCACATCTCGCCGGCCGGCTCGATCAAGCTCACCTCGCCCGCGGGCAAATATCTCAGCGAGCACCAGGTGCGTCCCGCCGACTTCAACCAGTACGGCACGCGTCGCGGCAACCATGAAGTGATGATGCGCGGCACCTTCGCCAACATCCGCATCAAGAACTTCATGCTGAAGGGCGCCGACGGCAACATCCCCGAGGGCGGCCTCACCAAGCACTGGCCCGACGGCGAGCAGATGTCGATCTACGACGCCGCGATGAAGTACCAGCAGGAGCAGGTACCGCTGGTGGTGTTCGCCGGCGCCGAATACGGCAACGGCTCCTCGCGCGACTGGGCGGCCAAGGGCACGCGTCTGCTCGGCGTGCGCGCCGTGATCTGCCAGAGCTTCGAGCGCATCCATCGCTCCAACCTGGTCGGTATGGGCGTGCTGCCGCTGACCTTCGAGGACGGCACCTCCTGGTCGTCACTCGGCCTCAAGGGCGACGAGAAGGTCACGCTGCGTGGCCTGCAGGGCGACCTCAAGCCGCGCCAGAAACTGACCGCGGAAATCGTCTCCGGCGACGGCTCGCTGCAGCGCGTTTCGCTGCTCTGCCGCATCGATACGCTGGACGAGCTCGATTACTACCGGAACGGCGGCATCCTGCACTACGTGCTGCGCAAGCTCGCGGCTTAAGCGCGAATTTGTGAACGATGGCTCACTGCGACGTGAGTAGAAGGTTAAACGAAGGCGGCCTATCACAAGGCCGCCTTCGTGCGTTTGCGGCATGTTTCAGATGGGCCCGTCCGGCGGGAAATCGCCTGGATGGTTGAGCATACCGCGCCCCGTAAGACTACGGTGACCATCCGGCGATAAGATCACCCTTCCCACGAGCAATGGTGTGCGGCGTTCGACATGACAACAATGACGGCTTCTCATCTGGTTTCACGTTGGTCCGGTGCCCTCTGGTCGGGCGCGATCGGCATCTGTGCGATCGTCGCCGTCATCCGTCCCGCGCAGGCTGATCCCCGCGCCGTTGTCGAATTGTTTACCTCGCAGGGCTGCTCGTCCTGTCCGCCCGCCGACCAGATCATCGGCGATCTCTCCAAAGACCCCTCGATCATCGCGCTGAGCATGCCGATCGATTATTGGGACTATCTGGGCTGGAAGGACACGCTGGCGGATTCGCGCTTCTCTGCACGCCAGCGTGCCTATTCGCGCATGCGCGGCGACCGCGAGGTCTACACGCCGCAGGTCGTGGTCAACGGCTCGACCCACGTCATCGGCAGCGATCGCACCGGCATCGAGAATGCCATCGGCAAAACCGACAAGGGCAACGGCGTGATGAGCGTGCCGGTGACGATGTCGCTCGCGGGCAAGCAGATCAACGTGTCGGTGGCCGCGAGCAACGAGCCGGCCGTCTCGCATGGCGAGGTCTGGATCTGCTCGATCGCCAAGTCGGTGCCGATCGCGATCACCCGCGGCGAGAATCGCGGACAGCAGGTCACCTATCACAACGTGGTGCGCAACCTGCTCAAGGTCGGTGACTGGACCGGCCGTTCCGAAAGCTGGACGGTGCCGATCGAGAACCTCACGCGCGACGGCGTCGACGGCGCGGTGGTCTATGTCCAGGACGGCAGCCGGGAGAAGCCCGGTCCGATGCTCGGCGCGGCGTACACATCGCTGCATTGAAGTCAGCAGCGATCCTGCAGCGATCCTTAAGACAGTCAGTCTCTCGTCATTCCGGGGCGCGCCACTTGGCGCGAGCTATGGTGCGCAATTGCGCACCTGAGAATCCATCGATCCGCTTGCTGCGTTGAGAAATGGATTCCGGGCTCGCGCTTCGCGCGCCCCGGAATGACAAGCGTCAGCAACATTCCGACGCAAACAAAAAAGGACCAACTTGCGTTGGCCCTCCTTGTCGCGCGTACAGACCCGATCCTGTTCGACCCCGGGGGGCTGGGGGCTGAGGAATCCGGAACCGAAAGGACCGGGTCAACGCACGTGAGTCTTTTCGCAATGCAGGGCGGCGGGCAATGGGCGGAAAAGCGGCGATCCTGTGATTCCTTCTAACGATCCCGTGACGGTTTGCCGCGACAGAGTTCCACCTTTGCGTGTGCAGTGAGTCGTACCTGATTCGATGGGTTGAACGCGACGCATGGCCTGGTTCCATCAAGAGCCTTGCGGCGAGCAACGGTTGGCGCAATCATGCCATTGTCATGATCCCTGGTTCCGGGGACGGTTCGTGGGGCCGGGGTCATGTCATGCGATGATGTGCGATGAGGAGGCTCTCCATGAGTCTGATGTCGGAGGATGCCGATCCCAGCGAGCAGCGCGCGGCGGCGCGTCCCGCCGCTGCGAACGCGCAGCAGACGAACCGGGTCACTTTCAACCGGCTCGAGCTGCACCGTATTCTCAATCTCTACGGCCGCATGGTCGCCGACGGCGAGTGGCGCGATTATGCCATCGACTTCCTGAAAGACCGTGCGGTGTTCTCGGTCTATCGCCGCGCCTCGGAAGTGCCGATCTATCGCATCGAAAAGGATCCGCGCCTCGCGCGCAAGCAGGGCATGTACAGCGTGATTTCGGCGACCGGCCTGATCCTGCGCCGCGGCCACGAGCTCGAGCGCGTGCTGCTGGTGATCGACCGCAAGCTGGCGGTGGTGTGACGAGACTTTGTAGCCCGGATGGAGCGCAGCGCAATCCGGGTAAGTCAAACCCCGGATGAACCTGCCCGGATTACGCTGCGCTCCATCCGGGCTACAGGCGCCGAGCCCTATTTCCCCGGCACCGTGCTCGCGCCCTCGCCGAGGTCGCGTTGCATCATCACCGTGTCTAGCCAGCGGCCGAATTTCAGGCCGACATTGGGATGCGTGCCGATCATCTTGAAGCCGCCTTTGGTATGCACGCCGATCGAGCCGGCATTGGCGGAATCGCCGATCACCGCGATCATCTGGCGGAAGCCGCGCGCCTCGCATTCGGCGACCAGCCGCTCCAGCAGCGCTGAGCCGACGCCGCGGCGATGGAAGGCGGGATCGAGATAGATCGAGTTCTCGACCGTGAAGCGATAGGCCGGCCGCGGCCGGTAGGCGCCGGCATAGGCATAGCCGGCGACACGGCCGTCGAGCATGGCGACGAAATAGGGATAGCCGCCGTCGACCAGCGCGCGATAGCGGCGCGTCATCTCGGCGAGGTCGGGCGGCTCCAGCTCGAACGTCGCGGTGCCCTCGCGGACGGCCTGCTGATAGATGGCGGTGATGGCGGGAAGGTCGGCCTCAAGGGTGGGCCTGATGTCGGGTGCGGTCATGGGGGGAGATTAGAGCGTTCCCTCGGGCGCTGGAAGAGACCCCGCTGCCCCAACATCCGTCATTGCGAGCGCAGCGAAGCAATCCAGAAATGCATCCGCGGAGGGACTCTGAATCGAGCCCGCGTAGCCCGGATGGAGCGAAGCGAAATCCGGGGCAGGTTCATCCGCGGGCTCGACCTTCCCGGATTACGCTTGCGCTCCATCCGGGCTATGGGGCACGGGGTGTGGCTGCCATCCCCCAAACAAAAACCCCGGCCTCTCGGCCGGGGTTCGTGTCCGTTCTCTCGTCGTTGTGCTTAGTCGCGCTGACCGAGAAGCTGCAGCAGCAGCGTGAACAGGTTGATGAAGTTCAGGTACAGCGACAGCGCGCCGGTGATGGCCGCACGCTCTGCGATGTCACCGCCGGCCGAAGCATAGCCGTAGATGTAGTCGTTCTTCAGCCGCTGCGTATCCCAGGCGGTGAGGCCCGCGAACACCAGCACGCCGACCACCGACACGATGAACTGCAGCATCGAGCTCGCCAGGAACAGGTTCACCAGGCTCGCGATGATGATGCCGATCAGGCCCATGAACAGGAACGAGCCCATGCCGGTCAGGTCACGCTTGGTGGTGTAGCCGTAGAGGCTGAGCGCACCGAAGGTCGCCGCGGTGATGAAGAACACCCGCACGATCGAGGTGTGCGTGAACACCAGGAAGATCGACGATAGCGAGATGCCCATCAGCGCCGAGAACACCCAGAACAGGATCTGGGCGGTCGAAGGCGCGAGACGGTTGATGCCCGCCGAGATCACGAACACCATGGCGAGCGGCGCGAGCATGAACAGCCACTTCAGCGGGCTGACGAACATCGCGTAGCCGAACGGCGTCAGGAACAGCTTGCCGACGCGGACCGCGTCCGCGGTCGGAACGTCGGTCACGGCGGCCATGTAGACGCCGAGCGCGGCAAGGCCGGTGATGGCCAGGCCAATGCTCATGTAGTTGTAGATGCGCAGCATGTAGGCGCGCAGGCCGGCATCGACCGTCGCGGCGTCAGCACGCCCGGCGGCCCTGCCGAAAGGAGAAGCGTAGTTACGGTCTAGGTCCGACATGGTCGAATTCCCGTTGGTTGGTCCGGTCCGGCATGAAGGGTTGCCATGCCGCCGGTTCGTCAAACTTTATCTCGGATACCGATGTGAGCCGACTAAATTTTGGCTAACAATCGGGGCTCCGAACCCATTCGATATGTGGGAAACTAACACATCCGCTGCAACCTTCCACGCGCGGCTGAATGTCGCCCTCCGCGGCAATCCTGACGCGAACCTGACGAGCAGTCGTGGTTAATCGCAGGAATCGTGCGATTCCGCATCAATGCGGCCAGCCGCTACATTTTGTCACAAATTCCGCAACACCGTGGCGGGCTTTTTGTTCAATGCCAGCAGCGTGCCGGCGAGCCCGAGCCCGACTGTGACGATCAGGGCGGCGGCCACCACGCCGGCCGCGCTGCCGGCCTGCCAGACGAAGCTCAGCGTCATCAGGCGCGTCACGATCATCCAGGCAGCCAAGCTGCCGGAGATCACGCCGAACAATGCGGTCGCGAGCCCGATCAGGAGGTATTCGAGCGCATAGGCGCCCAGCAGCCGCAGCCGCGTCGCGCCGAGCGTCTTCAGGATCACCGCATCGTAGACGCGGTGGCGATGGCCGGCGGCGAGCGCCCCGCCGAGCACCAGGATCGCCGAGATCAGGGTCACGGCGCTGGCGCCGCGAATCGCCAGCGCCAGATTGGTCACGACCGAGCCGACCGTCTCCATCACTTCGCGCACGCGCACGCTCGTCACCATCGGATAGGCGTCGGCGACCTGCTTGATGATCTTGCCGTCGCCCGCCGCGGTTCCACCGGTTTCCGTCAGCGTCGCGATATGGGTGTGCGGGGCGCCCTTGAAGGCGTTGGGCGAGAACACCAGGACGAAATTGATGCCCATTCCCTGCCAGTCGATGGTGCGCAGATTGCCGATTCTGGCCGGGATGTCGCGGCCGAGCACGTTGACGACCACCTCGTCGCCGAGCTTGAGGCCGAGCCCGTCGGCGATCTTCTTCTCCATCGAGACCAGTGGCGGGCCGGAATAATCGGCGCTCCACCATTCGCCCTCGACCACCTTGGAGCCCTTCGGCAGCTCGCCCGTATAGGTCAGGCCGCGGTCGCTCTGCAGCACCCATTCGGAATCGGTGGTCGGCTTGAGCTCTTCGGCGCGCACCCCGCGCGCGGCGACGATGCGTCCGCGCAGCATCGGCACGTCCTCGACCGTCGCGCCGGGCGCGATCTGGCGGAGATAGTCGTCGAACGGTGCGGCCTGCGTGCTCGGGATGTCGATGAAGAAGAACGACGGTGCGCGGTCGGGCAGGGCCGCCAGGAACTGGCGGCGCAGATTACCGTCGATCTGGGTGATGGTGACGAGCACCGCGAGCCCGAGGCCCAGCGACAGCACGACCGAGGGGGTCAGCGCGCCCGGCCGGTGGATGTTGGCGATCGCAAGCCGCAGCATCGGCAGCCGCGTTCGCGGCAGCCGCCGCGCGATTGCCATCAGCAGGACGGCGATGCCGCGCAGCAGGGCGAACACGACGACGGAGGAAGCCACGAACACCGCGGCGATGCGCTTGTCGAACGACAGCCCGATCACCACGGCGATCAGCAGCGCGATCACGACGCCCATGAACACGAGATAGCCCGCGCGCGGGCGGTGCCATTCCGAGCTGATGGTGTCGCGGAACAGCGCGGCGACCGGCACGTCGTGGACGCGTCCGAGCGGCCACAGGCCGAATGCGAGCGCGGTCAGGAGGCCATAGAGGAAGGACAGCGCGAGCTCGTCTGCATGCACGGCCGGCACCACCGGCAGGGGCAAGAGCTTGCCGAACAGGCCGACGATGGCGAAGGGCATGGCGGCGCCGAGCGCAAGGCCGATGATCGAGCCGATGGCCGCGAGCAGCAGAACCTGCGCGAGATAGATGCCGAACACGTCGCGTCCCGTGGCGCCGACGGCCTTGAGCGCCGCGATCACTTCGAGCCGGCGGTCGATATGGCTCTTCACGGCATTGGCGACGCCGACACCGCCGATCAGCAGCGCGGCGAGGCCGACCAGGGTCAGGAACTGGGTGAATCGGCTGATATTGCGCTCGAGCTGCGGCGACGCGTTGGAGCGGCTGCGGATCTCCCAGCCGGCCTGCGGCGCGGCGCTGCGCGCATCCGCGATGAAGGCGTCGGTGGCGCGCTCGTTGTTGGCGACGTCGGGCAGCTTCACCCGGTAGACCCAGCGCACCAGGCTGCCGGGCTGGATCAGGCCGGTGGCGCGCAAGGCCTGCTCGCTGATCAGGAAGCGCGGGCCGAAGCCGATGCCGCCGGCGAGCTTGTCGGGCTCTGCCTCGACGGTCGAACGAATCTGGAAGGTCGCAGAGCCGATGGTGACGCGGTCGCCTGTCTTCAGCGACAGCCGCGCCAGCAACGTCGGATCGGCGGCAGCACCGAACGCGCCGTCCTGCTCCGCGAGCAGCTCCGACATCGGCAATTGCGGCTTCAGCGTCAACTGGCCCAGCATCGGATAGGTGTCGTCGACCGCCTTCATCTCGACCAAAGCGAGCTGGCCGTCGGCCGCGCGCGCCATGCCGCGCAGGGTGGCCGCGGTCGACACCGTGCCGCGCGAACGCAGGAAGGCGACCTCTTCAGGTTTCGCTTCGCGCTGGAACAGCACGAAGGAGACGTCGCCGCCGAGCAGCGTGCGGCCCTCGCGGGCGAGACCGTCGGAGAGACTGGCCGACACCGAGCCGACGCCGGCGATGGCCATCACGCCGAGCGCGATGCAGGCGATGAAGACATAGAAGCCGCGCAGGCCCCCGCGCAATTCGCGCAGCGCATAGCGCAACGACAATGCGATTCCGTTCGGCTTCGCGAACGATTCGGCCACCGTGCTCATGCCGGCGCCGACTGCGTGTCGATGCGGCCCGAGCGCAGGCGGATCACGCGATCGCAGCGATGCGCGAGCGAGGAATCGTGCGTGACCAGCACCAAGGTCATGCCGCGTTCGGCATGCTTGCTGAACAAGAGATCGACGATCTGTTTTCCCGTCGTCTCATCGAGATTGCCGGTCGGCTCGTCGGCAACGAGGATGGCGGGATCGGGCGCCAGCGCGCGGGCCAGCGCGACGCGCTGCTGCTCGCCGCCGGAGAGCTGCGTCGGATAGTGATGCAGGCGGTCGCCGAGACCGACGGATTGCAGCTCCAGCGCCGCGCGCTTCGCGGCGTCCGGATTGCCGGCGAGCTCGAGCGGCACGGCGACGTTCTCCAGCGCCGTCATGGTCGGGATCAGATGGAAGGACTGGAACACGATGCCGACCTGACGGCCGCGGAAGCGGGCCAGCGCGTCCTCGTCGAGGGCATTGAAAGGCGTGCCTGAGACCACCACCTCTCCGCTATCAGGACGCTCCAGCCCCGCCATCACCATCAGCAGCGTGGATTTGCCCGAGCCTGACGGGCCGATCAGGCCGATCGTCTCGCCCGAGGCGACCCGCAAGCTGATATCCTTGAGGATGTGAACGCGTGCCGCGCCCGTACCCAATGACAGATTGACGTTGGAGATGGCGATGGTGTCCGCGGCAGCGGCGAGCGAAGAGGTTTCGATGCGAGTGTCCATGGTCCGGTCATATGGCAACTCCGATAGCGCGGTCGAGAGGCGTTACGGATTGTTCATGCACATAGCCGTGTTGATGCTCGCTTTGATGACGATCGCGACAACGCCGTCGTCGCAGGCGCAGCCGGCGGCCAAGCCGATCAGGCTGGTCGTGCTCGGTGATTCCCTGAGCGCCGGCCTCGGCCTCCCGGCCCAGGAGGCGTTCCCCCAGAAGCTTAAAAAAGCCTTGCAGGCCAAAGGCATAGCGATCGAGATGACCAATGCCGGCGTGTCCGGCGACACCACCTCCGGCGGCCGCGACCGGCTCGACTGGTCGGTGCCTGAAGGAACGGAAGGCGTCATCGTCGAGCTCGGCGCCAACGATGCGCTGCGCGGCATCGATCCCGATTTGACGCGCGCCGCGCTCGGCGACATCATCCAGCGGCTCAAGGCGCGGAAGATTCCGGTGATGCTGTGCGGCATGCTGGCGCCGCCGAATTACGGCGCCGACTATGCCGCGCGCTTCAATTCGATTTATCCGGATCTTGCGAAAAAATTCGACGTGCCGCTCTATCCGTTCTTCCTCGAGGGCGTTGCCGCCGATGCCAAGCTCAACCAGGCCGACGGCATTCATCCGACCGCTGAAGGCGTCGACATCATCGTTGGCAACATCATGCCCACGGTGGAGGCATTCATTGGCACGATCGCTGGGCAACGAAGTTGAAATGCAGGCAGCGCGGCCCGTAATTCCCAGGGATTTACCGGGGTAGCGCGGGCCAAGCTTCGCAGAGTCACACAACTGCGATAGGAATCAGGGTACCGGTGATTCGTCGCCGGCTCTAATTTGGATATGATCCTGCTCGAAGGATCGTACCCAAGCATCGGGAGTGCGAAACGATGCCGCGTTTGTTCACGGGTCTGGAAATTCCGGCCGAGATCGGCCAGTCGCTTTCCAACTTGAGGGGCGGCCTTCCCGGCGCCCGGTGGATCGATCCCGAAAATTATCACGTCACCTTGCGCTTCATCGGCGATATCGACGGCGTCTCCGCCAACGAGATCGCCTCGATGCTGTTTCGCGTCGACCGCAAGCCGTTCGAGGTGAAGGTGCAGGGCCTCACCAGCTTCGGCGGCCGCAAGCCCCGCGCCGTCGTTGCGACCATCGCGCCGAGCAAGCCGCTGATGGAATTGCAGGCCGAGCTCGAGCGCATGATGCAGCGGATCGGTCTCAATCCCGAGGGGCGTAAATACATCCCGCACGTCACGCTCGCCCGCCTGCACGACGCCACCGATCGCGACGTCGCCGACTATCTGTCGCTGCGCGGCTATTTCCCGAGCAAGGCGTTCACGGCCGAGCGCTTCGTGCTGTTCTCCTCGCGAGCCTCGACCGGCGGTGGCCCGTATGTGGTCGAGGACGCTTACGAGCTGTGTGAGTAGGTCTCGTGCCCCGGACGCTGCGCAGCGCGAAGCGGTGCGCTGCTGAGCCGGGGCCCATCTCTCCACGAAGGCAATGAACGAAACAGTGGGTCCCGGCGCTGCGCAGCGGCGCATAGCGCGTCGAAGTCGCGCGTGAACGCGCTGGCGTCGCCGCAGCGTGTCCGGGACGCGAAACCGCATACCCCGTCCACCAATTGACGGCTTGCAATTTCCTCCGGTCTCTGGCGGTAAAGGAGCCATGCTCTCGACCCCCAGTTCCCCCTTCAGCGAAGCCTATCAGGCCCAGATCGCCTCCGGCGCGATCGAGCCCGATGCCGCGCAGGCCGAGGTCGCCGAGGCCTATGCCGCGCTCGACCAGCGGCTCGCGACCTACAAGCCGCAGCGCAAGCAGGGCCTGCTCGCCCGCCTGTTCAGCAGCAACGACAAGGATGACGTCCCGCGCGGGCTCTACATCCATGGCGAGGTCGGCCGCGGCAAGACCATGCTGATGGACCTGTTCTTCCAGCACGCGACCGTCGAGCACAAGCGGCGCGCGCATTTCCACGAATTCATGGCCGATGTGCATGAGCGCATCTACGATTATCGCCAGGGCATCGCGCGCGGCGAGATCGCCGACGGCGACGTCATCGCGCTGACGGCGAACGCGATCTTCGAGGAGAGCTGGCTGCTCTGCTTCGACGAATTCCACGTCACCGACATCGCGGACGCGATGATCCTCGGACGCCTGTTCGCAAAATTGTTCGAGCTCGGCACCGTCGTGGTCGCGACCTCCAACGTCGCGCCCGACGATCTCTACAAGGGCGGCCTGAACCGCTCGCTGTTCCTGCCCTTCATCAAGCAGATCACCGACCACATGGACGTCGCGCGGCTCGATGCGCGCACCGACTTCCGGCTGGAGAAGCTGCAGGGCGTGCCGATGTGGCTGACGCCGGCGGACGCCAACGCCGATGCCGCGCTCGATCGCGCCTGGTCGCGGATGTCGGGCGGCGCCAAATGCCGCTCGCGCGACATCTCGATCAAGGGCCGCATCCTCCACGTGCCGTGCTCGGCTCACGGCGTGGCGCGGTTCTCGTTCGCCGATCTCTGCGAGAAGCCGCTCGGCGCATCGGATTACCTCAGGCTGGCGCACGACTACCACACCATCCTGGTCGACCGTATTCCAGTGATGGATCTCTCCCAGCGCAATGCCGCCAAGCGCTTCATCACGCTGATCGACGCGCTCTATGACAATGCCGTGAAGCTGATGGCCTCGGCCGACGCCAACCCGATCTCGCTCTATCTTGCCCATGAGGGCAACGAGGCCATGGAGTTCAAGCGGACGGCCTCGCGGCTGATCGAGATGAGCTCGGAATCCTATCTGGCGCTGGCGCACGGCCGCAAGGATTCCACGGCCAGCGGCTCCACCAAGGGCCTGGTAGAGACTTAAGTCCTATTTCACCATCTTCCTGGCCGTCATTCCGGGGCGTCGCGAAGCGACGAGCCCGGAATCCATTCATCGGCGCGCCCTGCCGCCCGATGGATTCCGGGTTCGTGCTCCGCACGCCCCGGAATGACAGGGCTGCGTGCCCGAGGCTGCGCCAAGCCCGACAATTGGGCATCCGGCGACTTGAACGGGGAAAGCGAAAGGGATAACCACCCTCTCAGTTTTCCCTCCTTACGTGTCTAAAGGACAGGCTCACATGGCGCGCGACAAGATTGCTTTGATTGGCTCCGGTCAGATCGGCGGAACGCTGGCTCACCTCATCGGCCTGAAAGAACTGGGCGACGTCGTGATGTTCGACATCGCCGAGGGCGTGCCGCAGGGCAAGGCGCTCGACATCGCGCAGTCCTCGCCGGTCGACGGTTTTGACGCGCATTACACCGGCGCCAACTCCTACGAGGCGCTCGACAACGCCAAGGTCTGCATCGTCACCGCCGGCGTGCCGCGCAAGCCCGGCATGAGCCGCGACGACCTCCTCTCCATCAACCTCAAGGTCATGGAGCAGGTCGGCGCCGGCATCAAGAAGTACGCGCCCGATGCCTTTGTCATCTGCATCACCAACCCGCTCGACGCGATGGTCTGGGCGCTGCAGAAGGCTTCCGGGCTGCCGCACAAGAAGGTCGTCGGCATGGCCGGCGTGCTGGATTCGGCGCGCTTTCGCTACTTCCTGGCCGACGAGTTCAACGTCTCGGTCGAAGACGTCACGGCCTTCGTGCTCGGCGGCCATGGCGACACCATGGTGCCGCTGGTGAAGTATTCCACCGTTGCCGGCATCCCGCTGCCCGACCTCGTCAAGATGGGCTGGACCTCGCAGGCGCGCCTCGACGAGATCGTCGACCGCACCCGCAACGGTGGCGCCGAGATCGTCAATCTGCTCAAGACCGGCTCGGCCTTTTACGCGCCGGCCGCGTCGGCGATCGCGATGGCCGAGAGCTATCTGCGTGACAAGAAGCGCGTGCTGCCCTCGGCTGCGTACCTGAACGGCGAATACGGCGTGAAGGACATGTATGTCGGCGTGCCCGTCGTGATCGGCTCCAAGGGCGTCGAGCGCGTCGTCGAGATCGAGCTCGCCGGCAAGGACCGCGAGGCCTTCGACAAGTCGGTCGGTGCCGTGCAGGGCCTGGTCGACGCCTGCAAGAAGATCGCCCCCGATCTTCTCGGCCGCTAAGGCGCAACAATCCCCGCCGAAGACCGAAACCCGGTCTTCGGCGGTTTCATTTCCGGGGCCCGGTTGTCGGGACAGGCTCCGGGTCGGCAGTCCAGATCGATGTCAGAGAATCCGGGTTGCAGTTCCTGTGGTATATGGTATACCAGCCACAAGACTGAGGTGGGCCCTAGAGGTCACCGCCCGCGGGTTCAGGGAGCGACCATATGAATATCCATGAATATCAGGCCAAAGCGCTGCTGCATGAATTCGGCGTTCCGATTTCGCGCGGCGTAGCGGTTCTCAAGGCTTCGGACTCCGACGCCGCCGCAAGACAGCTTCCTGGCCCGGTCTGGGTGGTGAAGAGCCAGATCCATGCCGGCGGGCGCGGCAAGGGCAAGTTCAAGGAGGCGTCCGCGGGGGACAAGGGCGGCGTCCGCATCGCCAAGTCGGTCGAAGAGGTCAACGAATTCGCCAAGCAGATGCTGGGCGCCACGCTGGTGACCGTGCAGACCGGTCCCGCGGGCAAGCAGGTCAACCGTCTCTACATTGAGGACGGATCGAACATCGACAAGGAATTCTACCTCTCGATCCTGGTCGACCGTGAGACCTCGCGCGTCTCCTTCGTGGTGTCGACCGAAGGCGGCGTCAACATCGAGGACGTCGCACACAACACGCCCGAGAAGATCGTCACCTTCTCGGTCGATCCCGCCACCGGCATCATGGGCCATCACGGCCGCACCGTTGCGAAGGCGCTGAACCTGTCGGGCGACCTCGCCAAGCAGGCCGAGAAGCTCACCGCGCAGCTCTACGCCGCCTTCGTCGCCAAAGACATGTCGATGCTGGAGATCAATCCGCTCGTCGTCACCAAGGAGGGCGAGCTCCGCGTGCTCGACGCCAAGGTGTCGTTCGATGACAACGCCCTGTTCCGCCATCCCGAGATCGCGGTGTCGTTGCGCGATCTGACTGAGGAAGACGCCAAGGAAATCGAGGCGTCGAAATACGACCTCAACTACGTCACCCTCGACGGCAATATCGGCTGCATGGTCAACGGCGCCGGACTTGCCATGGCGACGATGGACATCATCAAGCTCTACGGCATGGCGCCGGCGAACTTCCTCGACGTCGGTGGCAGCGCCAGCAAGGAGAAGGTCGCAGCCGCGTTCAAGATCATCACCGCCGATCCAAACGTGAAGGGCATCCTGGTCAACATCTTCGGCGGCATCATGAAGTGCGACGTGATCGCCGAGGGCGTCACGGCGGCGGTTCGCGAAGTCGGCCTCAGCGTGCCCTTGGTGGTCCGCCTCGAAGGCACCAATGTCGAGCTCGGCAAGAAGATCATCAGGGAATCCGGACTGAACGTGGTGCCCGCCGACAATCTCGACGACGCCGCGCAGAAAATCGTGAAGGCCGTCAAGGGAGGCTAAGGCCATGGCCCAGGACCATCTTGCCGCATCATCTCCGCTTCCCGAGCACGCACGTCTTTCCGCGTTCGCCGGCGAATGGGATGGCGAGGAGATGGTCTTCCCGTCGCGCTGGACGGCGGGCGGGCCGGCAACCTCGCGCACCGTCGCGCGCATGGATCTCAATGGATTTTATCTGATCCAGGACAGTGTCCAGATGCGCGATGGCAAGCAGGTGTTCGCCACCCACGGCCTCTTCACCTACGACCGCGACGACCGGACCTACAAATTGTTCTGGTACGATTCGCTCGGCTACACGCCGCCTTCGCCCGCCTCCGGCGGGTGGGTCGGCAAGACCCTGACGCTGGTGCGCGGCTCGCTCCGCGGCAATGCGCGCCACGTCTACGAGATCATCAACGAGGATTCCTACTCGTTGAAGATCCAGTTCTCGCCGGATGCGGAAGGCTGGGCCGACGTGCTCACCGGCGTCTACCGCCGCATCCACTGACCCTCTCACTCCGTTAGTTTCGCGAAAGCAGACCTCATGTCCATCCTGATCGACAAGAACACCAAGGTCATCTGCCAGGGCTTCACCGGCAAGAACGGCACCTTCCACTCGGAGGCCGCGATTGCCTACGGCACCAAGATGGTCGGCGGCACCTCGCCGGGCAAAGGCGGGGCGACGCATCTGGGCCTGCCGGTGTTCGACACCGTGCGCGAGGCGCGTGAGAAGACCGGCGCCGACGCCTCGGTGATCTACGTGCCGCCGCCGGGCGCGGCGGACGCGATCTGCGAAGCCATCGACGCCGAGGTCCCGCTGATCGTCTGCATCACGGAGGGCATTCCCGTCATCGACATGGTGCGCGTGAAGCGCTCGCTGGCCGGCTCCAAGTCGCGCCTGATCGGGCCGAACTGCCCGGGCGTCATGACCGCCGGCGAGTGCAAGATCGGCATCATGCCCGCCAACATCTTCAAGACCGGCTCGGTCGGCATCGTCTCCCGCTCCGGCACGCTGACCTACGAAGCCGTGTTCCAGACCTCCCAGGAAGGCCTCGGCCAGACCACCGCGGTCGGCATCGGCGGCGACCCGGTCAAGGGAACCGAGTTCATTGACGTCCTCGAAATGCTCTTGGCCGACCCCAAGACCGAATCGATCATCATGATCGGCGAGATCGGCGGTTCCGCCGAGGAGGACGCCGCCCAGTTCCTCAAGGACGAAGCGAAGCGCGGCCGCAAGAAGCCGATGGTCGGCTTCATCGCCGGCGTCACGGCCCCTCCCGGCCGCCGCATGGGCCATGCCGGCGCGATCATTTCGGGCGGAAAGGGCGATGCCGGTTCCAAGACCGAAGCGATGAAATCGGCAGGGATTACAGTGTCCCCGTCGCCCGCGCGCCTCGGCCACACGCTTGCCGAAAAGTTGAAAGGCTAATTCACTCCTTCGTACTTTTCCGGGCGAAGTTTCGCAGCAAATAGGGTAAAGGGTGCCTGTCGCGCCGAGCCTCTGCCGGGGAGCTCGGCGTCAGCGCCGTTTGTTATGCGCGAACCGAAATCGCCAGGAACTCCAGTATGTCTCGCCAGGACGCGAACGCAGCCTTTGCCTTGTCATCCTTTTTGCAGGGCACCAACGCCACCTACATCGACGAAATCTACGCCCGCTACGAGAAGGACCCGTCCTCGGTCGATGCCGAGTGGCAGGAGTTCTTCAAGAGCCTGAACGATCAGCCCGCCGACGTCCGGAAGAACGCCGAAGGCCCGTCCTGGGAACGCGACAACTGGCCGCTGACCCCGAAGGACGACCTGACCTCCGCCCTCGACGGCAACTGGGCTGAAGTCGAGAAGGCGGTCGGCACCAAGATCGCCGCCAAGGCGCAGGCCAAGGGCGCCGACATCTCCTCCGCCGACCTGCTCCAGGCGACGCGCGACTCGGTCCGCGCCCTGATGCTGATCCGCTCCTACCGCATGCGCGGTCACTTCCACGCCAAGCTCGATCCGCTCGGCATCGAAGCCCAGCGCAACCGCGAAGAGCTCGATCCGCGCACCTACGGCTTCAGCGAGGCCGATTTCGACCGCAAGATCTTCCTCGATCACGTGCTCGGCCTCGAATACGGCAGCTTGCGCGAGATCACCGCGATCTGCGAGCGCACCTACTGCCAGACGCTCGGCGTCGAGTTCATGCACATCAGCAACGCCGCGCAGAAGGCCTGGATCCAGGAGCGCATCGAGGGACCCGACAAGGAGATCTCGTTCACCCGCGAAGGTCGCAGGGCGATCCTGATGAAGCTGGTCGAAGCCGAAGGCTTCGAAAAATTCTGCGACACCAAGTTCACCGGCACCAAGCGCTTCGGCCTCGACGGCGGCGAAGCGCTGATCCCCGCGCTCGAGCAGATCATCAAGCGTGGCGGCAATCTCGGCGTGAAGGAGATCGTGCTGGGCATGCCGCATCGCGGCCGCCTCAACGTGCTGACGCAGGTGATGGGCAAGGCGCACCGCGCGCTGTTCCACGAGTTCAAGGGCGGCTCGGCCAACCCCGACGCGGTCGAAGGCTCCGGCGACGTGAAGTATCACCTCGGCGCCTCCTCGGATCGCGAGTTCGACGGCAACCGCATCCATCTGTCGCTGACCGCCAACCCCTCGCATCTCGAGATCGTCGATCCCGTCGTGCTCGGCAAGGTGCGCGCCAAGCAGGACCAGCACGGCGATCCCCCCGATATGCGCATCTCGGTGATGCCGCTCCTGATGCACGGCGACGCGGCGTTCGCAGGTCAGGGCGTGGTCGCGGAGTGCTTCGGCCTGTCGGACCTGAAGGGCTACCGTACCGGCGGCTCCGTGCACTTCATCGTCAACAACCAGATCGGCTTCACCACCTATCCGCGCTACTCGCGCTCCTCGCCCTATCCGTCGGACGTGGCGAAGATGATCGATGCGCCGATCTTCCATGTGAACGGCGATGATCCCGAAGCCGTGGTGTTCGCGGCCAAGGTCGCGACTGAATTCCGGCAGAAGTTCCACAAGCCCGTCGTCATCGACATGTGGTGCTATCGCCGCTACGGCCACAACGAGGGCGACGAGCCGGCCTTCACCCAGCCGGTGATGTACAAGCGCATCGCGGCCCATCCCTCGACCCTGACCCTCTACTCCAAGCGCCTGATCGCCGAAGGCGTCGTCACCGAGGGTGAGGTCGACAAGCTGAAGGCCGACTGGCGCGCCCGGCTCGATGCCGAGTTCGAGGCCGGCACCTCCTACAAGCCGAACAAGGCCGACTGGCTCGACGGCAAGTGGTCCGGATTCAAGATCGCCGATCAGGAAGAAGACGCCCGTCGCGGCGTCACCGGCGTCGACCTGCCCGTTCTCAAGGACATCGGCCGCAAGATCACCAAGGTGCCGGACGGTTTTCGCGTCCACCGTACCATCCAGCGCTTCCTCGACAATCGCGCCAAGGCGATCGATACCGGTGCCGGCATCGACTGGGCGACCGGCGAAGCGCTGGCGTTCTGCACGCTGCTGCAGGAAAACCACCATGTCCGCCTGTCCGGGCAGGATTCCGAGCGCGGCACCTTCTCGCAGCGCCATTCGGTCCTGATCGATCAGGAGACCGAGAACCGCTACACGCCGTTCAACCATCTCGGCAACGAGCAGGGCCATTACGAGGTCATCAACTCCCTGCTGTCGGAAGAAGCCGTGCTCGGCTTCGAATACGGCTACTCGCTCGCCGAGCCGAACACCTTGACGCTGTGGGAAGCCCAGTTCGGCGATTTCGCCAACGGCGCGCAGGTCGTGTTCGACCAGTTCATCTCCTCGGGCGAGCGCAAATGGCTGCGCATGTCCGGCCTCGTCTGCCTCTTGCCGCACGGCTATGAGGGCCAAGGACCGGAGCACTCCTCGGCACGTCTCGAGCGTTTCCTGCAGATGTGCGCCGAAGACAACATGCAGGTGGTCTATCCGACCACGCCGGCGAACTATTTCCACGCGCTACGCCGGCAGCTGCACCGCGAGATCCGCAAGCCGCTGATCATGATGACGCCGAAATCGCTGCTGCGTCACAAGCGGGCGGTGTCGCGTCTCGAGGAGCTGGCGAAGGGAACGACCTTCCACCGCATCCTGTACGATGACGCCCAGATGCTGCCGAACGAGGCCATCAAGCTCGTTCCGGACGAGAAGGTCCGCCGCATCGTGCTGTGCTCCGGCAAGGTCTATTACGACCTCTACGAGGAGCGCGAGAAGCGCGGCATCGACGACATCTATCTGATGCGCGTCGAGCAGCTCTATCCGGTGCCGCTGAAGGCGCTGGTGGCCGAGCTGTCGCGCTTCAAGAAGGCCGAAGTGGTGTGGTGCCAGGAAGAGCCCCGCAACATGGGTGCCTGGCACTTCATCGAGCCCTATCTGGAATGGGTGCTGAACCAGGTGAACGGCGCGAGCCGGCGTCCGCGTTATGTCGGCCGCGCCGCTTCCGCCGCGACGGCGACGGGTCTGATGTCCAAGCATCAGGCTCAGCTGAAGGCGTTCCTGGACGAAGCACTGAGCTGAAGTTTTTTTGGACGCTGTCATCGCCCGCGAAGGCGGGCGATCCAGTACGCCGTGACGGTCGTGATGATCACGAACGCCGCGGAGTACTGGATGCCCCGCCTTCGCGGGGCATGACACCTGTAAAATTCTCGACCGCACCGGCGATCCCTTAAGGAAAAGACCATGACTGAAATTCGTGTGCCGACGCTCGGCGAATCCGTCACCGAGGCCACCATCGGCCGCTGGTTCAAGAAGGCGGGCGACCCGGTCGCCGTCGACGAGCCCTTGGTGGAGCTCGAGACCGACAAGGTTACCATCGAAGTCCCGGCGCCCTCCGCCGGCACGCTGAGCGAGATCATCGCCGCCGATGGCGCCACCGTCGCGGTCGGCGCGCTGCTCGGCCAGATCACCGATGGTGCCGGTGCTGCGAAGCCCGCCGCCGCGCCCTCCAAGCCCGCCGCCGCAGCGGCTCCCGCGGCCGCCGCCGCTGCGCCGGCCCCGGCTGCGAAGGCTCCGCCGGCCGATACCCCGCTGGCCCCGTCGGTGCGCAAGCTCTCGGCCGAGAGCGGCGTCGATGCCTCGACCGTTCCGGGCTCCGGCAAGGACGGTCGCGTCACCAAGGGCGACATGCTCGCCGCGATCGAGCGCGCCGCTTCGGCGCCGACCCCGGTCAACCAGCCCGCCGCTGCCGTGCAGGTGCGCGCGCCGTCGCCGGCCGACGATGCTGCCCGCGAAGAGCGCGTCAAGATGACCCGCCTGCGCCAGACCATCGCGCGCCGCCTCAAGGACGTGCAGAACACCGCGGCCATGCTGACGACCTTCAACGAGGTCGACATGACCAACGTGATGGCGCTGCGCGCGCACTACAAGGATGCGTTCGAGAAGAAGCACGGCTCCAAGCTCGGCTTCATGGGCTTCTTCACCAAGGCCGTCGTGCAGGCGCTGAAGGACATCCCGGCCGTCAACGCCGAGATCGACGGCACCGATCTGATCTACAAGAATTACTATCACATCGGCGTCGCCGTCGGCACCGACAAGGGCCTCGTCGTGCCCGTGGTGCGCGACTGCGACCACAAGTCGATCGCCGACATCGAGAAGGGCATCGCCGATTTCGGCCGCCGCGCCCGTGACGGCCAGCTCAAGATCGACGAGATGCAGGGCGGCACCTTCACCATCACCAATGGCGGCATCTACGGCTCGCTGATGTCGACCCCGATCCTGAACGCGCCGCAGTCCGGCATCCTCGGCATGCACAAGATCCAGGAGCGGCCGATGGTCGTCGGCGGCAAGATCGAGGTCCGCCCGATGATGTATCTGGCGCTGTCCTACGATCACCGCGTGATCGACGGCAAGGAAGCCGTCACCTTCCTGGTTCGCGTCAAGGAGAGCCTGGAAGATCCGGCGCGCCTGGTGCTGGATCTCTGATTCCTGATGCTCCGCGAGCGCCGTCGCCATGAGCGGCGGCGCATGTCGAACCATGGAGGCGCGCGTGACCGATAAAGTCGTTGTCATCACCGGCGGCAGCCGCGGCATTGGGCGAGCCACCGCGCTCGCGGCGGCCGCGCGCGGCTACCGGGTCGTGGTCGGATACGCCAGCAACAAGAAGGCCGCCGACGAGGTGGTCGCGCAGATCGAGGCCGGCAACGGCAAGGCGATCGCGGTGAAATGCGATGTCGCCGAGGAAGGCGACATCCTTGATCTATTCAAGCAGGCCGACAAGTTCGGCACGTTGGCCGCGCTCGTCAACAATGGCGGCATCGTCGGCACCAGCGGCGTGCGGGTCGACGAGATGTCGGCCGAGCGCATCCAGCGCGTGCTGGCGGTCAACGTCACCGGCTCCATCCTCTGCGCGCGCGAAGCCGTCAAGCGCATGTCCACCAGGCATGGCGGCAAGGGCGGCGTGATCGTCAATCTGTCGTCGGTCGCTGCCAAGCTCGGCGCGCCCAACACCTATGTCGATTACGCCGCGTCCAAGGGCGCGATTGACTCCTTCACCACCGGCCTCGGCTACGAGGTCGCAGGCGAAGGCATCCGCGTCGCGGGCATTCGCCCCGGCCTGATCGACACCGAAATCCACGCCTCCGGCGGCGAGCCCGATCGCCATCATCGCCTGGCCCACATGGTGCCGATGAAGCGCGTCGGCACCGCCGACGAAATCGCCAATGCCATCCTTTGGTTGATGTCGGACGAGGCGTCCTACGTCACCGCAGCCACTCTCGATGTGTCCGGCGGACGCTGACACGCCGCGCGGACGCTGACACATCTCATCACGCTAAACTTACGGGACTTTCTCTCATGGCTACCTACGATCTCGTCGTCATCGGCACTGGACCCGGCGGTTATGTCTGCGCGGTGCGCGCCAGCCAGCTCGGCATGAAAGTCGCGGTGGTCGAAAAGAACGCAACCCTCGGCGGCACCTGCCTCAATGTCGGCTGCATGCCCTCGAAGGCGCTGCTGCACGCCTCCGAGATGTTCGAGGAAGCCGGCCACTCCTTCGCCAAGATGGGCGTCAGCGTTTCCACGCCGAAGCTCGATCTGCCGGCGATGATGAACTTCAAGCAGCAGGGCATCGACGGCAACGTCAAGGGCGTCGAGTTCCTGATGAAGAAGAACAAGGTCGACGTGCTCAAGGGCACCGGCAAGATCCTGGGGACCGGCAAGGTCGAAGTCTCCGCCGACGGCAAGTCGCAAGTAGTCGAGACCAAGAACATCGTGATTGCCACCGGCTCCGACATCGCGCGCCTCAAGGGCATCGAGATCGACGACAAGCGCATCGTGTCCTCGACCGGCGCGCTGTCGCTGGACAAGGTCCCGGGCAAGCTGCTGATCGTCGGCGCTGGCGTGATCGGCCTCGAGCTCGGCTCGGTGTGGCACCGTCTCGGCGCTGAAGTCGTCGTCGTCGAATTTTTGGACCGTATCCTGCCCGGCATGGACGGCGAGATCGCCAAGCAATTCCAGCGCATCCTCGAGAAGCAGGGCTTTGCGTTCAAGCTGGGCGCCAAGGTCACCGCCGTCGATACGTCGGGCAAGACGCTGAAGGCGACGATCGAGCCGGCCGCCGGCGGCGCGGCCGAGACGCTGGACGCCGACGTCGTGCTCGTCTGCATCGGCCGCGTGCCGTACACCGAGGCGCTCGGCCTGAAGGAAGCCGGCGTCGCGCTCGATCCCCGTGGCCGCGTGCAGATCGATCCGCATTTCGCCACCAGCCTGAAGGGCGTCTATGCCATCGGCGATGTCGTCGCCGGGCCCATGCTGGCGCACAAGGCCGAGGATGAAGGCGTTGCGGTGGCCGAGATCATCGCAGGCCAGGCCGGCCACGTGAACTACGATGTGATCCCGGGCGTCGTGTATACCACGCCGGAAGTGTCCTCCGTCGGCAAGACCGAGGAGGAACTGAAGCAGGCGGGCGTGGCCTACACCGTCGGGAAGTTTCCCTTTACCGCCAACGGCCGCTCCAAGGTCAATCAGACCACTGACGGTTTCGTGAAGATTCTCGCAGATGCGAAGACCGATCGCGTGCTCGGCGTGCACATTATCGGCCGTGAAGCCGGTGAAATGATCCATGAAGCCTGCGTTCTCATGGAGTTTGGCGGCAGTGCGGAGGATCTCGCGCGCACCTGCCACGCCCATCCGACTCGCTCGGAGGCCGTCAAGGAGGCCGCGCTTGCAGTCGGCAAGCGGGCCATCCATATGTAGGCACGCGCCCAGGACCGAATCGGGCGGGAAACATATGTTGCGCCGCCTTCTTCAACCGGTCTGGGTCCTGCTTGCGATCGTCTTCCTGATCGAAGCCTGGCTGTGGGACCATCTCGAGCCGATCGTCGCGCGCGTTGTCGCGGCGATTCCGCTGGCGCGCTTCAAGCAATGGCTGACGGCGCGGGTCGGCGCGCTGTCGCCGGCGGCGACGCTGATCATCTTCGCCGTGCCGATCATCCCGTTGTTTCCGCTCAAGCTGATCGGACTGTGGCTGCTCACCCACGAATATTGGATGACCGGCGTATCCACGTTCCTGTTCGCAAAACTGCTCGGCGTCGGCGTCACCGCCTTCGTGTTCGACGTCACGCGCGACAAGCTTCTGGAGATGCACTGGTTCGAGCGGATCTACGATCTGGTGCTGAAGATCCGCGCCAAGGCCGCCGAGCTGGTCAATCCCATCAAGCAGCGCATCCGTGAGCTGATCGCGGGCAACGGCGAAGGCTGGTCGTCACGGACGCTGCGTCTGATCCAGCGTTTCAGGAAGAGCGTGCACGAGGCGCGGTGAGCGTCGTCACGTTGCCGGTCTCGTAGCCCGGATGGAGCGCAGTGAAATCCGGGACAGCCGTTCCCGCATTTCGCTACGCTCCATGCGGGCTACAAGCGTCCCTCAGCCTCTAATGCAAATGCAGCAGATGCGGCCACCACAGGCCGAGCGCGGTCATGAGCAGGCCGGCGATCGTCAGGATGCCGCTGACATAGGCCAGCGCGAACATGCCGGTGATGATGGTGGCCGAAGCCAGCACGATGCCGATCTGGAAGGCGGCCGAGGCCAGCTCGAAGTGGTGGTATTTCGCGGTCGCCTCGTCGCGGTCGTGCTCGGCGTGCTTGGCTTTCTCCGCGAGCTGCTCGGTGCCTTCGCCGGTCTCGGGCTCGGAGCGGTAGCGCTGCGCGGTCTTGGTCCAATCGTCGACCTGCTTCTGCACCGTCGCCCTCATGGCGTCGTCGGTCGTGCCGCCCAGCGTCAGCTTGCCCTGCTCGGCCGCGGTGATCACCACGGTGCGGCGGATGCTCTTGGCCTGGAAGAACGCCCAGAGATTGGCGGCCTCGACGTTCTTGCTGATCGATTCGGTCTGGGCGCCCTTGCCGAGCGTCTCCGAGATCGCCAGGAACAGCGCCAGCACCGCGATCAGGAGCGCGATCTTCTTGTTCGAGCCGGACGCGTGTTCGGCGTGCTCGGCATGCTCCATGCTTTCGTGTGCGCTCATGATTCCCCTCCGCTTCGGTTCCGCAACGATTGACCGAACCGCGCGGCCTGCGCAAGAGGCACGCGAGCTGTGACGTCAGTGTGTCAGCAGCTCTCGTGTCCCGGACGCAGCGCAGCGTGCAACGCTGCGCTGCTGAGCCGGGACCCAGAAGCTACAGGCGATCACGCGGTGGGATGGGCCCCGGCTCTGCAGCGCACCGCTAAGGAGCGCTGCGCTGCGTCCGGGGCACGAGAAATCGTGAGACTTCACCGCCGCGGATGCGCGCTGGCATAGACTTCCAGCAGGCGCTCGGAATCGATGCCGGTATAGACCTGGGTGGTCGAGAGCGAGGAATGGCCGAGCAATTCCTGGATGGCGCGCAGATCGCCGCCGCGTGACAACAGATGCGTGGCGAAGGAATGGCGGAGCGCGTGCGGCGTGGCGCTGTCGGGCAGCCCAAGCGCGCCGCGCAGCCGCTCCATCGCGAGCTGGATGATGCGCGGGCTTAACGGGCCGCCCCGTGCGCCGACGAAGATCGGACCTTCCGCCGGCAGCGGATAGGGGCACATCGCGACGTATTCTTGCACCAGCCCCAGCACGTTCTGCAGCACCGGCACCATGCGGGTCTTGTTGCCCTTGCCGGTGACGATCAGCACGTCGCCTTCGCCGGGCCGCGGCACCTCGCGGCGCTTCAATCCCAACGCCTCGGAGATGCGTAGGCCCGAGCCATACAGCAGCGCCATCACGGCTGCGTCGCGCGCGAGAATCCAGGTCTCGCGGTCCTCGCCGGCGCGCTCGTCGGCATCGGCAAGACGTTTCGCGGAGGCCATCGGCAGCGGCTTCGGCAGGCTCTTGGCGACCTTCGGCGCGCGGATCGCGGAGAGTGCGCCGACCTTGCCCTTGCCCTCGCGCTCCAAAAACCGTCCAAACGAGCGCAGGCCCGCCAGCGCGCGCATCAGCGAGCGGCCGGCAATGTCGTCGGCCCGGCGCATCGCCATGAAGGCGCGCACGTCGGTTGCTTCAAGCGCGGCGAAGCGCTTGAGTGTGACGCGCTCGCCCCAATGGGCACAGAGAAAGTCCAGGCATTGTCGCAGATCGCGGCCATAGGCCTCCAGCGTCTTCGGCGACAGCCGCCGCTCGGCGCCGAGATGCGACAGCCAGCGCGTCATCTCCTGCGCGATCGAGGGATCGGCGCTGGCGAGCTCGATCTGTGGGGCGGCCGCTTTGCTCATGCGCTCTGGACGTGGTGATTCCACCCAGTATATCGCATCACACTCGTTTATCGTTCGCTAAGGCCGCCCCAGGGCGCTAGCCTTCAGGCCCAGGGTTCCGATTCTCCGTTCATGGATCACACGCCGCGCAGCAACGCCGCCCCCACCCACGCGACCGGCATGGTCGACGTGCTGGTGCCGGTCGCGCTCGACCAGACCTATTCCTACAAGGTGCCGCGCGGCATGGAGCTGAAGGCGGGCGATCTCGTCGCCGTGCCGCTCGGGCCGCGCGAGGTGCTGGCCGTGGTCTGGGGCGAAAACGCCAATCCGGATCCGCGCCTGCACAACCGCCTCAAGGAGGTCAGCGAAAAGCTCGACATTGCGCCGCTCAAGCCCGAGCTGCGGTCCGTCGTCGACTGGGTCGCCAATTATACGCTGAGCCCGCGCGGCATGGTGCTGCGCATGTGCCTGCGGATGGGCGAGAATCTCGGCCCCGAGCGGGTGCGTCCCGGCGTGCGCCTGGTCGGCGATCCGCCGCGGCGGCTGACGCCGGCGCGGGCGCGCGTGATCGAGGTGCTCTCGGACCGGCTGCTGCACGGCAAGTCGGAAGCGGCCAAGGAAGCCGGCGTGTCCTCCGGCGTGATCGACGGCCTCGTCGACGAGGGCACGCTCACGGTCGAGCCGATGCCGCCGCCTCCGCCGCCGCCCGCGCCCGATCCGGATTTCGGCCGGCCGGATTTCTCGCCGCTGCAGCGTGCCGGTGTGGATGCGATGCGCGCGCTCGCGGCCAACGGCAGCTTTCACGTCGCGCTGCTCGACGGCGTCACCGGCTCGGGCAAGACCGAGGTCTATTTCGAGGCCGTTGCTGAAACCATCCGCCGCGGCAAGCAGTCGCTGATCCTGATGCCGGAGATCGCGCTCACCGGTCAGTTCCTCGACCGCTTCGCGCAGCGTTTTGGCGTGCGACCGATCGAATGGCATTCCGAATTGACGCCGCGCACGCGCGCGCGCAATTGGGCGGCGATCTCGGGCGGCACCGCGCCGGTCGTGGTCGGCGCGCGTTCGGCGCTGTTTCTGCCCTACGCCGATCTCGGCCTCATCGTGGTCGATGAGGAGCACGATCAGGCCTACAAGCAGGACGAGGGCGTGCATTATCACGCCCGCGACATGGCGGTGGTGCGAGCGCATATCGCAAAAATCCCGGTCGTGCTGTCCTCGGCGACGCCGTCGGTCGAGTCCGAGGTCAATGCGCGCAAGAACCGCTATCAGCGCATCGCGCTGCCCTCGCGCTTCGGCGGCCAGCACATGCCGCATATCGAGGCCATCGACATGCGCCGCGAGCCGCCCGCGCGCGGCCGCTATATCTCGCCGCGCCTCGCCGGTGAGATCAGGATCGCGATCGAGAAGCGCGAACAGGCGCTGCTGTTTCTCAATCGCCGTGGTTATGCACCGTTGACGCTGTGCCGCGCCTGCGGCCATCGCTTCGCCTGCACCATCTGCGATGCCTGGCTGGTCGACCACCGCTTTCGGCAGCGCCTGGTCTGCCATCATTGCGGCTTCTCGATGCCGCGGCCGCCGACCTGTCCGCATTGTGCGGCGGAGGAATCGCTGGTCGCGGTCGGGCCGGGCGTCGAGCGGCTGCAGGAGGAGGCGGCCGCGCTGTTTCCGCAGGCGCGCACCATGGTGCTGTCGAGCGATCTCATCACCTCGATCGAGACGATGCGCTCCGAACTCGCCGAGATCGCAGAGGGCCGCGTCGACATCATCATCGGCACCCAGCTCGTCGCCAAGGGGCACAATTTTCCGCGGCTCAATCTGGTCGGCGTGGTCGATGCGGATCTCGGCCTTTCCAACGGCGATCCGCGCGCGGCGGAGCGCACCTGGCAATTGCTCAACCAGGTGATTGGCCGCGCCGGTCGCGAGCAGGGCCGCGGCGTCGGCTATCTGCAAACCCACCAGCCCGATCATCCCGTGATGAAGGCGCTGATCGCCTGCGATCGCGAAGCCTTCTACGACAGCGAGATCGACCTGCGTGAGAGGACGCTCTATCCGCCGTTCGGCCGGCTCGCGAGCCTGATCATCTCCGCGGGCGACCGCCCGAGCGCCGAAGGTCTCGGCCGCCGTCTCGTCGCCCTCGCGCCGCGCGACGAGCGCGTCGTGGTGCTGGGACCTGCGGAAGCGCCGCTCGCCGTCATCAAGGGCCGCTACCGCTTCCGCATCCTGGTGAAATCGGCCCGCGGCTTCGATCTGTCGGACTATTTGCGCAGCTGGCTCGCGGTGTGCCCGAAGCCGACGGGCAATCAGAAGCTCGAAGTCGACGTCGATCCGCAGAGCTTTTTGTAGGAAATGGTCCCGTGCCCCGGACGCAGCGCAGCGTCTCTTCGACGGTGAGCTGCAGAGCCGGGGCCCATGTCGCAGCGGAGTTCGCGGCTCCTGGGTCCCGGCTCTGCGCCGCAACGCTTGCGCGTTGCAGCTTGTCCGGGACACGACAGCACGTAAAAAAGCCCGCGGTCCCCCAAGACCGCGGGCTTGTTTCAGACGCGCAGCAAACTGATGGAAAACTGCGCGATCACTGAGGCGCTAACGCGCCTTAGGAGACGACTTCCGCGGTGACGCGGCCAACGCCGGCGCCGGTGAGGCCGATGGCGCGGGCAGCGCCCGTGGAGAGGTCGAGAACCCGGCCGCGGATGAACGGGCCACGGTCATTGATGGTGACGATGACGCTCGAGCCGCGGTGGGTGACGCGCAGCTTGGTGCCGAACGGCAGCGAGCGGTGCGCCGCGGTCAGGGCGTTCTGGTTGAAGCGCTGGCCCGAGGCGGTGCGGCTGCCGGACTCGTTGCCATAATAGGAGGCCATGCCGGAGAAGCTGCGACCGCCGCCCGAGGTCGGGTTCATCGACGCATTGGCGTTGCGCCAATCCGAGGTCGCGTTGGTATCGGTCTGGGCCTGGTGGCGGTGATGATGGTGATGCCGGTGGTGGCGGGATTTGGCGGAAGCTTCGGTGGCAGTTCCACCGATGAGGAGAGTTGCGGCAACGAAAGCGATCGCCGTACGCGGCCGGGTCACAGTGCCCAGCGTCTTCAAAGACAGCATTTAGTGGTCCCTAAGCTAGTATTGCCACATATGTGGCTAGTGGAGCCCCCATCAGTTTGTGAGCGGTTTGGCGTTTCGATTCCCAATGCGGCATGAATTGGGCAGTAAATCCATTCTGTGTCGTCATGAAATATCTTGTTACCGGCATCAGATATTCAGCCGATGTTCCGTAATCTTTCTCTTTAACGATTTATTGACCTACCGATTACATGCGAATACTGTAGAGCGAAGTTGTCGCGTCGGAAATTTAGAATTGGGTAAGTATTCGGCGAGTGGAGCTGAGGGCGGCCGAATCACGCCTCAGCGATCCGTGTTCATGGCCGCTATGCGCTGAGGGCAGGAACCAACGCACCAAGAAGGAGCACGGCGAGGTTCGTGACATTCCGTGACCCGGCAGGTTGTCCGATCCTTATCCGATCCTTGGGTCCCATCCCGGATCAGGCGGCTATCGAAGTGTCGCAGCGTGCGACGAACTGGCGACAGAACCTCGTGCCTTTAATTTGGCGTCATGTTGCACCTGCGCGCCTGCTATGTTAGCAAAGCCGCGATTTTAACGGATCCGGCACGTCCCGTGTCGGCCGGAAATCGAAGTCCCGCTTGAATTCCAAGGGCTTGGATCGCTAGGCGCCGCTTTGTGGCGACGGTTTTTCCCTTGCGAGTTTGACAGCAAAAAGAGCGCGTCTGTGGCTGCAGAAGATACGTCCGTTTCCGGTGTGTCCGGCCGTTATGCAACGGCCTTGTTCGAACTGGCCCGCGACCAGAAACTGGTCGACGAGGTCAAGGCCGATCTCGAGAAATTCGAGGCCTTGCTGGCCGAAAGCGCCGATCTGAAGCGCCTCGTTCGCAGCCCAGTGTTCGCGGCCGACGTCCAGTCCCGGGCTCTTTCGGCCGTGCTGGACAAGGCCGGCATCGCCGGCATCTCCGCCAACTTCCTCAAAGTGCTGACCGCCAACCGCCGCCTGTTCGCGGTGGCGGACGTCATCCGCGCCTACCGCGCCCTCGTCGCCAAGTTCAAGGGCGAGACGACGGCCGACGTCACGGTGGCGGAGGCGCTCTCTGACAAGAATCTCGACGCCCTCAAGGTTGCCCTGAAGTCGGTGACCGGCAAGGACGTCGCGCTGAACGTGAAAGTCGATCCCGCGATCATCGGTGGCCTCGTCGTCAAGCTGGGCAGCCGCATGATCGATGGTTCGCTTCGCACCAAACTCAATTCGATCAAGCACGCGATGAAAGAGGCAGGCTGATGGACATCCGCGCCGCGGAAATTTCCGCGATCCTCAAGGACCAGATCAAGAATTTCGGCCAGGAAGCTGAAGTCTCCGAAGTCGGACAGGTGCTGTCCGTCGGCGACGGTATCGCCCGCGTCTACGGTCTGGACAATGTCCAGGCCGGTGAAATGGTCGAGTTCGAGAACGGCACCCGCGGCATGGCGCTGAACCTCGAAACCGACAACGTCGGTATCGTTATTTTCGGTGCCGACCGCGAGATCAAGGAAGGCCAGACCGTCAAGCGCACCCGCGCCATCGTGGACGCGCCGGTCGGCAAGGGTCTGCTCGGCCGCGTCGTCGACGCGCTCGGCAACCCGATCGACGGCAAGGGCCCGATCCAGGCCGACAAGCGCATGCGCGTCGACGTCAAGGCGCCCGGCATCATCCCGCGCAAGTCGGTGAACGAGCCGATGGCGACGGGCCTCAAGGCGATCGACGCCCTGATCCCGATCGGCCGCGGCCAGCGCGAGCTGATCATCGGCGACCGTCAGACCGGCAAGACCGCGATCGCGCTCGACACCATCCTGAACCAGAAGCCGCTCAACGCGCAGCCCGACGAGAACATCAAGCTGTACTGCGTCTACGTCGCAGTCGGCCAGAAGCGTTCGACCGTCGCCCAGTTCGTGAAGGTGCTGGAAGAGCAGGGCGCGCTCGAATATTCGATCGTCGTCGCCGCCACCGCCTCCGATCCGGCGCCGATGCAGTACATCGCGCCCTTCACCGGCTGCACCATGGGCGAGTACTTCCGCGACAACGGCATGCACGCCGTCATCATCTATGACGATCTGTCCAAGCAGGCCGTCGCCTACCGCCAGATGTCGCTGCTGCTGCGCCGCCCGCCGGGCCGCGAAGCCTATCCCGGCGACGTGTTCTATCTGCACTCCCGCCTGCTCGAGCGCGCGGCGAAGCTGAACAAGGACCAGGGCTCCGGCTCGCTGACGGCGCTGCCGGTCATCGAAACCCAGGCCAACGACGTGTCGGCCTACATCCCGACCAACGTCATCTCGATCACCGACGGTCAGATCTTCCTGGAAACCGACCTGTTCTTCCAGGGCATCCGTCCCGCGGTGAACGTCGGTCTGTCGGTGTCGCGCGTCGGCTCCTCGGCGCAGACCAAGGCCACCAAGAAGGTCGCCGGCAAGATCAAGGGTGAGCTCGCGCAGTACCGCGAAATGGCGGCGTTCGCGCAGTTCGGCTCCGACCTCGACGCCTCGACCCAGCGCCTGCTCAACCGCGGCTCGCGCCTGACCGAGCTCTTGAAGCAGCCGCAGTTCTCGCCGCTGAAGATGGAAGAGCAGGTCTGCGTGATCTGGGCCGGCACCAACGGCTATCTCGATCCGCTCCCCGTCAACAAGGTGCGTGCGTTCGAGGACGGCCTGCTCTCGCTGCTGCGCGGCAAGCACGTCGAGATCCTCAACTCGATCCGCGACACCCGCGACCTCTCCGACGACGTGGCTGCCAAGCTGAAGTCGGTGGTTGAAGGTTTCGCGAAGAGCTTCGCGTAAGTAACGCCGTCACGGCCGGGCTAAAGCGCGAAGCGCGCCTTCGTAACTGAAGTCCCGGCCATCCACGCCTTACTGCGTGGCGACAAGACGTGGATGCCCGGGACAAGCCCGGGCATGACGAAAAGATAGGGTCGCGGTCGAGCCGCAAGCTGATCGCTGGGGACGAAGAATGGCGTCACTTAAAGACATGCGCGTCCGCATCGCCTCCACCAAGGCGACGCAAAAGATCACCAAGGCCATGCAGATGGTCGCGGCCTCCAAGCTGCGCCGCGCGCAGACCGCGGCGGAAGCCGCGCGTCCCTATGCCGACAAGATGAGCGCGGTGATCTCCAACATCGCCAGCGCCGCGGCGGGCTCGCCCGGCGCGCCCGTGCTGCTGGCCGGCACCGGCAAGGACCAGGTTCACCTGCTGCTGGTCTGCACCGGTGAGCGCGGCCTGTCCGGCGCCTTCAACTCCTCGATCGTCCGTCTCGCCCGCGAGCGCGCTTTGGCGCTGATGGCGCAGGGCAAGGACGTGAAGTTCTTCTGCGTGGGACGTAAGGGTTACGAGCAGCTCCGCCGCCAGTTCGACAAGCAGATCGTCGAGCACATGGACCTGCGCAGCGTTCGCCAGCTCGGCTTCGTCAACGCCGAGGACATCGCCAAGAAGGTGTTGGCGCGGTTCGACAACGGCGAGTTCGACGTCTGCACGCTGTTCTACTCGCGCTTCCGCTCGGTGATCGCGCAGATCCCGACCGCCCAGCAGATCATCCCGCTGGTGGTCGAGGAAGGCGCTGCCGCCAACACCACGTCCTACGAATACGAGCCGGAAGAGGACGAGATTCTCGCGCGTCTTCTGCCGCGCAACCTCGCGGTCCAGATCTTCCGCGCGCTGCTCGAGAACAACGCCTCGTTCTACGGCGCGCAGATGAGCGCGATGGACAACGCGACGCGCAACGCCGGTGAGATGATCCGCAAGCAGACGCTGGTCTACAACCGCACGCGTCAGGCGCAGATCACCAAGGAACTGATCGAAATCATCTCGGGCGCCGAAGCCGTCTAGCAAAGACGCATCGGTACCCATCAATGCAACATCCCGGTCGCTGACCGCGGTTTAGAAGTTCGGATCGAAGGAGACATTCAATGGCAGCCCAGCTCGGTCGCGTCACCCAGGTCATCGGCGCCGTCGTCGACGTGCAGTTCGAAGGCCACCTGCCGGCCATTCTCAACTCGCTCGAGACCAAGAACGGCGGCAACCGCCTGGTGCTCGAAGTCGCCCAGCATCTCGGCGAATCGACCGTCCGCACCATCGCGATGGACACCACCGAAGGTCTGGTCCGCGGCCAGGAAGTGACCGACACCGGCGCGCCGATCCGCGTTCCCGTCGGCGAGGGCACGCTCGGCCGCATCATCAACGTCATCGGCGAGCCGATCGACGAAGCCGGCCCGGTGAAGACCGAAGGCCTGCGCGCGATCCACCAGGAAGCGCCGAGCTACACCGACCAGTCGACGGAAGCTGAAATTCTCGTCACCGGCATCAAGGTCGTCGATCTGCTGGCTCCCTACGCCAAGGGCGGCAAGATCGGCCTGTTCGGCGGCGCCGGCGTCGGCAAGACCGTGCTGATTCAGGAGCTGATCAACAACGTCGCGAAGGCGCACGGCGGTTACTCCGTGTTCGCCGGCGTCGGCGAGCGTACGCGTGAGGGCAACGACCTCTATCACGAGTTCATCGAATCCAAGGTCAACGCCGATCCGAAGAATCCGGATCCGAGCGTGAAGTCGAAGTGCGCGCTGGTGTTCGGCCAGATGAACGAGCCGCCCGGCGCCCGCGCCCGCGTCGCGCTCACCGGTCTGACCATCGCGGAAGACTTCCGCGACAAGGGCCAGGACGTGCTGTTCTTCGTCGACAACATCTTCCGCTTCACCCAGGCCGGCTCGGAAGTGTCGGCGCTCTTGGGTCGTATTCCTTCGGCGGTGGGTTATCAGCCGACGCTCGCGACCGACATGGGCGCGCTGCAGGAGCGCATCACCACCACGCAGAAGGGCTCGATCACCTCGGTGCAGGCCATCTACGTTCCGGCCGACGACTTGACCGACCCGGCGCCCGCGACCTCGTTCGCGCATCTTGACGCGACCACCACGCTGTCGCGCTCGATCGCCGAAAAGGGCATCTACCCGGCGGTGGATCCGCTCGACTCGACCTCGCGCATGCTCTCCCCGCTGGTCGTCGGCGAGGAGCACTACGCGGTCGCCCGTCAGGTCCAGCAGGTGCTGCAGCGCTACAAGGCGCTCCAGGACATCATCGCCATTCTCGGCATGGACGAGCTTTCGGAAGAGGACAAGCTGACCGTCGCGCGCGCCCGCAAGGTCGAGCGCTTCATGTCGCAGCCGTTCCACGTCGCTGAAATCTTCACGGGCTCGCCCGGCAAGTTCGTCGACCTCGCCGACACCATCAAGGGCTTCAAGGGCCTGGTGGAAGGCAAGTACGACCACCTGCCGGAAGCCGCCTTCTATATGGTCGGCACCATCGAAGAAGCCGTCGAGAAGGGCAAGAAGCTGGCGGCGGAAGCGGCCTAAGCTTAGTCATCTCGTCATCGCCGGGCTTGACCCGGCGATCCATCAAAAGAAGGTTTTGATGGATGGACCCGCGGGTCAAGCCCGCGGGTGACAAGTGAAGAGAACGGAAACAACCATGGCCACCTTCCATTTCGATCTCGTCTCTCCGGAAAAGCTCGCCTTCTCGGGCGAGGTCGATCAGGTCGACATCCCCGGCGTCGAGGGTGATTTCGGCGTGCTGGCCGGACATGCGCCGGTCGTGGCGGCGATCCGCCCCGGCATTCTCACCATCACCACCGCCGGCAAGCACGAGAAGATCATCGTGCTCGGCGGCCTCGCCGAAGTCTCCGAAAAGGGCCTGACGGTGCTCGCCGACGTCGCGACGTCGCTGGCCGAGCTCGACCGCGCGCAGTTCGCCGAGACCATCTCGGAGATGGAAGAGAAGCTGAAGGAGCACGAAGGCGGCGAGCTCGATCACGCCATCGAGCGGCTCGACCACTACAAGAGCATCCAGCATCAGCTCAGCTCGACGGCTATGCACTAAGCCCCGGGGCACCGCTCCGGGGCATTAAGGCCTAAAATTCCTGAACAGGCTCAGCGCTCGTCACGGACCGTGGCGGGCGCTGAAACTTTGTTGCACCGCGCTTCCGATAGCGGCATTCTTCCCCGGCGAATTTTGTTCCCGGGGCGGGTCGCAGATGAAACGCAAGATCGCAGCGATCTTCGCAGCCGATATTGCCGGCTATTCGAGGCTGGTCGCGGAAGACGAAGAGGAGACGCTGCGGCGTCTGGCCTCCTATCGCGAGGTCGTCGACGATTTCATCGCCAGGTCCGGCGGGCGCATCTTCAACACGGCGGGCGATGCCGTGCTCGCGGAATTTCCGAGCGCGGTCGATGCGGTGCGCTGCGCGATCGACATCCAGGAATCCTTGCGAACCCGCAACATGGCCTATCCGCCGAGCCGGCAGATGTCGTTCCGCATCGGCATCACCATCGGCGACGTGGTCGAGCGCAACGGCGACCTCTTAGGGGATGGCGTCAACATCGCGGCAAGGCTGGAGGGGCTCGCCGAGGTCGGCGGCATCTGCGTCTCCCGCGCGGTGCACGAACAGGTCGCCAACAAGCTCTCGGTGCAGTTCGCCGATATCGGCGCGCAGGAGGTCAAGAATATCCCGACGCCGGTGCACGCCTACATGGTCGCGATGCGGCGCGAGGATGGGAGCTATGGCAAGCCGCAGCTGAAGAAGCCGGCCTCCAAGCTGGCCGCCGCTCCGGTGTGGATGTGGCCGCTGGTGGTCGCGGTGGTCTCGATCGCAGGCATTGGCGTGACGGGCTTTCTCTACAACACCAAGCTCAAGCAGACGGCCTATGTCGCAGCGACGCCGGCCGTGACACCCAGCGTAACGCCGACGGCGAGCGCCGCGGCTCCGAGCCCAACGCCGACCCAGATGGCCAAGGCGCCGATGGCTCCGATGACACCGCCCAACGCCGGCGCCGCGATGGCGCCGATGCCGTCGCCATCGGCATCCCCGCTGTCAGGCAAGTTCTCCGCCGACAGCGTGCCCTTCATCAACGAGCGTGTGCGCAACTTCCTCGCCGGCGATTATGCGAGCTCCGGCGATTACAAGGCCTTCGCGCTCAATGTCGGCGGCTTCACCGGTTCGGCGCTGAATCAGGCGAGCGAGGAAGCCGCGCGCAACATGGCGCTCGAGCAGTGCCAGAAGCGGGCCGATGCCGCGCAATCACCGCGCCGCTGCGAGCTCTATGCGGTCGGCGACACCGTCGTGTACACGCACGGCAAGCCGCCGATGCCAGCACAACCCTTCGTGCGCCACGATGCCATGACCGAGCGGCCCTTCGCCTCGAAGGACTTTCCGATGGTGCGCGAGCCGCAGAAGGTCCGGCTCGAGAACATCTTCGTGCCGGCGGCAAAATCCCGCTCGGTCGCGCTCGGCCCGGGCGGACAATATTTCATGGTGCTCGGCGCTTCGTCTGCGGAGGATGCGGCGCGGCGGTCGCTGGAATCCTGCGGCGCGATTGCCGGCACCGCCTGCATGGTGGTCGCCATCGACGACAATTTCGTCGTACCGATCCCGACCCTGTTCAGGATCACCGGTTTCTTCCACGCTGCCTCCAACGCCTCGATCCTGGCGGATGCGCGCGGCGAGGTGGTGCGCAAGCTCGGCGACGCCATGGGCTGGAATGCGGTTGCCGTCGGCACCGCCGGCCGACCGGGCCTCGGCCTCAAGGCCGCCGATGAGCAGGCCGCCGTCACCTCCGCGCTCGCCGACTGCGCCAAGCGCGACAGTGACTGCCACGTCATCGCCATCGGCCCGTTCACGGTGGGACCGATCAATTAGTCTAACGTGAGCTCGGCGCGAGGCTGGGACACAACTGAAAGCTAAGGAAAGACAGGCCATTAGGGTCGCTTTTGCCGTGTCAAAAGGCCCACTGTAGTCCGCGGTTCTCGAGTGGGTCTTGGCCGGCTGCTACGAAGCTTCCGCCTTACTTGGTGGGAAAGCCCAGGGTGGCCGAAAATCGAAATAGAATCATGGGCATAATCTTCCTCAAAAATTGCGCTCGCTCGGCTGCGAAGTCGGAATCGGTTAGAAAGTACAACTCTCTTGGTCAGCAACCGGAGACTGAGTCGCGAACTATGTGGGGCTTTTGATCTGCTCCACCCAGCGCCGCTCGCCCTGTCAATTTGAGAGATTGAAAGTAGCACCCACGCAAATGTTGGCCGCGCCGAAAGGAGCGCCATGATCGACCAGCACAAACTAACCGGCGTGATCTGTGGCCGACCTCAACAGTTCGCTTGGTTTCTCGGCGCGGGCGCATCCGCATCTGCCGGATTGCCGACGGCTTGGGATATCATTTGGGATCTCAAGCGGCGCTACTATCGCCGCGAGGAAAACCAAGATGTTTCGCGTCAGGACATGCAGCTCGACGCCGTAAGAATGCGAATTCAATCTTACATGCTGTCGAAAGGTTTCCCGGAAGAGGGTGCTCCCGACGAATACACCACCTACTTCGAGAAGGCTTTTGGAAACGACAAAGAAAGGCAGCGCCAATATCTGGCGGCCATATTGTCGGAGAAGGAAGTCACGCTTTCAGTCGGCAACCGAGTCCTGGGCGCCATGCTGGCCTCAGGCGCCGCTCGATGCGTATTCACTACCAACTTCGATACAGTCGTTGAGCGCGCTGTTGCGGACGTGGGCGGAAAGTCGCTTGCGGCCTTCCATCTAGAAGGCACGGCTTCGGCGAACAAGGCGATCAGCAATGAAGAATACCCCGTATACAGCAAGCTTCACGGGGACTTTCGCCATGACAGCATCAAGAATCTCGCGGGAGATCTCGCTTCGCAGAATGAGGATCTATCAAAGGCCCTCGTCAATGCAGTCAATCGGTTCGGCTTCATCGTCGCCGGATACAGTGGACGTGACGACAGCATTATGCAGTTGCTTCGTTCGACGTTGACGACCCCCAACCCTTTTCCGCACGGCCTCTTTTGGACAGGCATGAAGGGATCGAAGGTAATGCCCGCTGTAACCGCACTCATTGAAGATGCGAGGCAGGCAGGGGTCAATGCCGCATACGTAGAGGTGGAAACGTTCGACGCTTTCATGCTGAGGCTATGGCGCAACCTCGACGACAAGGACCCGGCTCTTGATGCGAAGGTTCGGAAATCGGCTCAAGGCAAAGTCAATATTCCCTTGCCGAATGTCGGAAAGGGCGCAATCGTCAGAATGAACGCGCTGCCGATCCTTGATCTGCCACGCCTCTGCCAATCCCTCTCCTTCAAAAACTCTAAGGAGTGGACCGAGCTGAGAGCTGCAACCGGCGCGACGGGTGGGCGGCTCATCTTCACAAAGGCGGAGTCCATTCTGTGCTGGGGCGCAGAAGCGCTGATACGAGATCAGTTTAAGGATCTCGTATCAGTATCGACTCACGACCTTTCGCCACAGATCGACGACATCGGCAATAATCTCTATGCCAAGGGTTTCCTCGAAGAAGCGCTTTGCCGCGCGCTCGCGCAGGGAAAACCGCTGTTGAGCCGAACCAGCAGATCGGGCTCGTGGCTTATCGCTGATCCGCATAGCAAGGATCAATCGCCGTTCTCTCGTTTGCATAGTGTGGCGGGCAAAATCTCGGATCAGATACCGGGACTTTTTACCTCCGTCGATGAAGATCACCCACACCCAGAACGAATCGATTGGTCGGAGGCAATCCGCATATCGATCGGCAGGATCAGCGGCAGGAATTGGCTTCTTCTCGATCCCGACATCTGGATTTGGCCCGCCCGGGCGAGAGAGGATGCGACCGACTTCCTCGATAAGAGAAAAGGCAATCGCTACAACAACATTTACAACGCCCTGGTTGACGCGTGGCTGACGATCCTGCTCGGAAGTAACCGCGCCTCTCAATCCAGCTTTTCGGCCTTTGAGGCCGGCACTCTTCCGGAGACGCCTTCGTTTGTCATCGGTTCGAGAACCGCCTACACGAGGGGACTTGCATGACCGCGGACCGCAGCGAATTGCCAGGCTTCCTGACTATTCCTGAACCGTCCCTGATGTTTGCGCGAGGAAAGGTCGACAAACATCCATTGCGAGGCCTCATCGACCACGGTCCCTTCGGCCTGAAATACGGGACACCCTCTTCTTTGCGGCTAGCCTTGCTCGCCCCGAAGGCCAATCTCCGTCAGTTGCGTGGATTAGTCCGCGAGTTGACGGATGGCGCGAGGACGAAGGACGTTCCGAATTATTATCCCGACTATCCAGGATTCGAAAAAGTATTTCGTATTCCGGTGGCCCCGGTGGAAGAGAACCTCGTATTTTCATTTCCGGACGATCTGGACGCCCACGCCAAGCGCCTAGATAAGCGAGCACTCGCCAGTGGTTTGTTTCAGTGCATCGCGCAGCTGAGAAACGTTCGTTCCAGCTTCGATGTGGCATTTATTTACCTGCCGCCCTCGTGGGCGGCATGCTTTCAGGATGAGAACTTCGATTTTCACGACTATCTCAAGGCGTTCTGCGCTCCATCGAATATTCCCGTGCAAATCGTTCGGCAATCGAGTTTTGAGCGCGATTGCCGAGGAAATGTCATGTGGGGCATCAGCGTCGCGGTCTACGCGAAGGCGGGCGGCGTTCCGTGGAAGCTTACAGGACTTCATCCAGACGAGGCGTTTATCGGGATCAGTTATGCGGTGAAGCGGCTGACATCCGGCGTCGAGTACAGCACCTGTTGCAGTCAGATTTTCGATCCGGACGGCACGGGTTTTCGATTCGTCGCTTATGACGCTAAGGAGTTTACGCAGGATCGAGCCAAGAACCCATATCTCTCGTATTTCGAAATGCAATCGGTGCTGTCCCGCAGTCTGGAAATCTATCAGCGGGCAAACTTCGGCAGCCTTCCCAAGAAGATCACCGTTCACAAGAACACGGAATTCAAGGAAGAAGAGATTCTAGGCGCACTGGACAGCTTCCGGGACGGAACGGAAGTTGAGCTCGTCCAAATTGTGAAGGGTGTCGGATGGAAAGGCATCCGGTTTAAGCCGGGCCGAGCCCCAGAGCCGCATGGTTTTCCCGTGACGCGAGGCTCGTATCTTCCCATCGACGGCAACGAGGCTCTTCTGTGGACACAGGGCGGCGTTCGCGGCGTGAATCTGAAGAACTCGGGATATGAGATCTACAAAGAAGGAGCGCTTAAGCCGACGCCATCGCCCGTGCTGGTCCGGCGCTTCACCGGAGCGGGAGGCTGGCACGACACCTGCGCGGGAATCATGGGGTTGACCAAAATGGATTGGAACAACAATACACTTTATAAGAAACTGCCAGTCACGCTTGTCTATTCCAAGACGTTCGCGGACATCATCCAACAGAATCCGGATATTGTTGACGATGTATACGATTTCCGCATGTTTATGTAGCCTCGGCAATGAGGTCAAAATTCTCTAACGATTTCAACGCCGTTCTACTGTGCATGGGGTTGTTTTCGCATTTTCAGTTCGCGAAGGGGGCAAACTCCCGCGCCACGGCCTGATAGACCTCGCGCCGGAACGGCACCACGACGTCGGCAACGCGATCCAGGCGTTCCCAGCGCCAGGCGTCGAACTCGGCGGGCTGGCCGTTGCGCGGCGTCAGCGGGTCGATCTCGTCGTCCTTGCCGGTGAAGCGCAGCGCGAACCATTTTTGCCGCTGGCCGCGGAATTTCGCGAGGCGATGCGTCTGCGGGCCGTCATAGGGCGGGAATTCGTAGGTGAACCAGTCGGTCTCGCCGAGATAGTCCGCGCTGACGACGCTGGTCTCCTCCCAGAGCTCGCGCATCGCGGCATCGCGCAGGTTTTCGCCTTCGTCGACGCCGCCCTGCGGCATCTGCCAGTCGAGCCCCGGCAGGATGATCTCGGGCCCGTCGCCCTTGAAGCGGTGGCCGATCAGCACGCGGCCCTCGGTGTTGAAGAGAGCGATCCCCACGTTGGGGCGGTAGGGCTTTTCATTCGTCACGCGCAAATCTCTCATCGTCATTCCCGGCTGCATTAGCACCGAAGGCGGGACGACAATTCGATTTATTGGTCCGCCAGCGCGGAAAATTCCTGCACCACGCGCTCATAGACCGGGCGCTTGAAGGGAATGATCAGTCCGGTCAGATTCTGCATCGGCTCCCAGCGCCAGCTGACGAACTCGGCCTTGTGGCCGCCGCCGGGCTTCTCGACGTTGATCTCGCTGTCCTTGCCGGTGAAGCGCACCGCGTACCATTTCTGGCGCTGGCCGCGGTAGCGGCCCTTCCAGGCGCGCCCCGCGACCGTGCGCGGAATGTCGTAAGTGAGCCAGTCCGGGACCTCGCCGAGCCGCTCGACCGAGCGCACGCTGGTCTCCTCATAGAGCTCGCGCTTGGCGGCTTCCCAGGTGTCCTCGCCGGGATCGACGCCGCCTTGCGGCATCTGCCAGACGTGGGTGTCGTCGACATGCTCGATGCCGCCGGCGCGGCGGCCGATGAACACCAGTCCCTTTGGGTTGATCAGCATCACGCCGACACAGGTCCGGTAGGGCAGATCCTCGTAACGCGCCATTCCGCCAGACCTTTCGCATGCTGTCGGTCCGGCTTGAGCGGCCCCGCGAGGACCCGTGCCGCACCAATCCGTTGATTTAGCTGGATTTTGATTTCAGCATCGCGGTTGTCAATGGCACCAAAAGAATACCCCGGTCGCCCAATGTCTTGGTCCAGGCGCCGATGCGCTCGATCGAGACGGGCAGGGCGGAGGCGATGCCGACAGCTGCGCCGCGTTCGCGTGCCGCCGATTCGAGCTTGTTCAGGGCGCGGTCGATCTCGGTCGCCGTCGGCACCACGTCGATCGCGATGTCGCCCTTGCCGAACGGCATTGCCGCGCTGCCTGCGGCCTGGGACGCGATGCTGCGGGGCGAGGAGCCGTCGTCGAAGAAGCCGAGGCCGCGCTTGGCCGCCTCGCGGATGATCGGCTGCATCGCCGGCTCCGTCGCGATGAAGCGGGCGCCCATGAAATTGGCGATGCCGGCATAGCCCTGCATCCGGCTCAAATGCCAGTACAGGCGGTCCATGTTCTGATCAGTGCTGAGCGAGGTCAGCAGCGTCTGCGGTCCCGGGTCGTTGTCGGGGAAGTCGTAGGGCTCCATCGGGATCTGCAGGAAGATCTCGTGGCGCTGCGCGCGGGCCCGCTCGGCGAGCTTGCCGGGATCGGCGCCATAGGGCGTGAAGGCCAGCGTCACCGCCGCCGGCAGCTTCATGATGGCGTCGGTGGTTTTGGCGGCGCCGACGCCGAGGCCGCCGATCACGATGGCGACCACCGGCATCTTGGCGGCCTTGGCGCGGTCGGCGTCCGCCGCATAGACGTTGAACGGCTTCAGCCCGTCGGCGACCACCGGGATCATGCCGTAGCGCGACTTCTCCAGCAGCTTCGGATTGATCCCGGCCATGACGGGCGGCGGGGCCGAGGCCGCGGCATCGCCCTTGTCGGCGGCATCGCCGGCACCGATGACGACGTCGTGGCGCGCGCCGGTGGAGCCGTCGATCATGGTGACGGTCTTCTGCTCGCCCGGCTGTTTCGGGGCGTCCTGGGTCTCGTGTTTGCCCTCTTGCTTGGCTTCGGAACCATGGCCAGCGGCGGCCGGCTTCTCGTCCGCTGCATTGTCCGTCGTCGGCTTGATCGCGATCCGCGTCATCGGCTCGCCGCCGAGCGGATCCTTGTTGAAGATGGCGAAGCCGGCAAAGGTAGCCAGGAACAGGCCGAGCAGCACGGCAAGCAGCTGCATGGCCGTGAACGGCAGCCGCAGCCGGCGTTTCCGGCGCGGCTTGTCCTGTCCGAGCGGGGCGCTCAGATCATCGGCCGTTTCAGTCATGCGCGATCCCGAATCACTCGTTCCGACGATACCACGCCACGGTCAAGTGGCGGCAGGCCGGGAGAGGCCGGGGATGCCGGGAGTCCAATGTGAGTTCCAAGCAAAAAGGGCGGCTCCAGGAGCCGCCCTTTTCGTGGGATCGCGTGAGACGCTGAGTTAGTTCGCCGCCTTCGGCTTGTCGGTCGTGGCCTTGTTGTCGCCGCCGGGGTTGGGCGCGGCAGAGGCGCTGTTCTTGATGCCGTGGAGCAGGTCGTCGGCGAGCTTGAGCGCCTTGTCGTCCTTGGCGTCCGGCGGGACGTAGGACTGCGAGCCGGTCTTCTCGTCGCCGTCGTTCTTGAGATGGCCGCGCAGCGAAGCTTCGCCCTTGGTGTCGGTGCGCGACTTCAGCTCGTCCGGCACGTCCTGCAGCACTTCGATGTCGGGCACGATGCCCTTGGCCTGGATCGATTTGCCCGACGGCGTGTAGTAGCGCGCCGTGGTCAGGCGCAGCGCGCCGTTGCCCGAGCCGAGCGGGATGATGGTCTGCACCGAACCCTTGCCGAACGAGCGGGTGCCGACGATGGTCGCGCGCTTGTGGTCTTGCAGCGCGCCGGCGACGATTTCCGACGCCGAAGCCGAGCCGCCATTGACCAGCACGATGACGGGCTTGCCCTTGGTGAGGTCACCCGAATGCGCGGTGCGGCGCTGGGTTTCCTCGGCATTGCGGCCGCGGGTCGACACGATCTCGCCCTTCTCCAGGAACGAGTCGGAGACGGTGACGGCTTCCTCGAGCAGGCCGCCCGGATTGTTGCGGAGGTCGATGATGTAGCCCTTGAGCTTGTCGCCGATCTGATTCGAGAGGTTGGCGACCTCGCGCTTCAGGCCTTCGGTGGTCTGCTCGTTGAACGTGGTGATGCGGATATAGGCGATGTCGTCGGCCTCGACGCGCGCGCGCACCGAACGGACGCGGATGTTGTCGCGCACCAGCGTGACGTCGATCGGATTGTCCTGGCCCTTGCGGATGATCTTGAGCTTGATCTTGGTGTTGACGGGCCCGCGCATCTTCTCGACCGCCTGGTTCAGGGTCAGGCCCTGCACCGCCTCGTCGTCGAGATTGGTGATGATGTCGTTGGCCATGACGCCGGCGCGCGAGGCCGGTGTGTCGTCGATCGGCGAGACCACCTTGATGAGGCCGTCTTCCATCGTGACCTCGATGCCGAGGCCGCCGAACTCACCGCGGGTCTGCACCTGCATGTCGCGGAAGCTCTTGGCGTCCATGTAGCTCGAATGCGGATCGAGGCCGGTGAGCATGCCGCTGATGGCGGATTCGATCAGCTTGGTGTCGTCGGGCTTCTCGACATAGTCGGAGCGCACGCGCTCGAAGACGTCGCCGAACAGATTGAGCTGGCGATAGGTGTCCGCGGTGGCAGCTCGCGCGCTCGAGCCCATGAACACCGCGCGCGGCTGCGTCACGAACAGCGTCAGCGCCGCACCGGTGGCTGCGCTGAGGAGGATTACTGAAGTCTTGCGCATCATCCGCGAACCTTCTCGCCTTCATTTGCGGCCCACCATGGGCCTGGATCGATTGGAGTGCCGTCCTTACGGAACTCGACATACAGCACAGGTTGACTCGCGTTCGTGGCGAGAATGGAAGCGACCTGTGAGGTCGACCCCATGGTCGCGACCGGCTCCCCCGTGAGCACAAACTGTCCGATGTTGACCGAAATGCGCTCCATCCCGGCGATCAGGACATGATACCCGCCCCCGGCGTTGAGGATCAAGAGTTGTCCATAGCTGCGGAACGGGCCGGAATAGACCACCCAGCCGTCACACGGGGTCGTGACCTGGGAGCCGGGCTTGGTCGCCAGCGAAATACCCTTCTGGACCCCGCCGACCCCGTCGGAACCGCCAAAATCCCTGATCTTGTTACCGTTAACCGGAAGCGGCAGGAGACCCTTGGCCGAGGCGAAGGCAATCGCGGGGGTGGTCCGGGAGCGGTCCTTGAATGCGCCTGGGCCGGATTTGGCGCTGGCGGCCGCCGCCAGCTTGGCTTCCTTGGCCTCGGCCAGCTTTGCGGCCTCGGCGGCCTTCTCGGCGGCCTTGGCGGCGCTCTGCAGGTCCTGCTCCATCTTGGTGATCAGGCCCTGGAGATCGCCGACCTGCTTTGACAGCATGATCGCGCGCGAGTTCTCGGCGTCGAGATCCTTTTCGCGCGCCGCCTGCTGGCGCTGTCGCTCGTCGACGAGGGCGGTGAGCCGGGTCTGGTCGCTGCGAACTTTGTCGCGGTCGGCGGCGAGCTGGTCGCGCTCGGTCGCGATGGTCTTGCGCAAGGCCACGAGCTCGCCGAGCTCGCCTGCGATCTTTTCGGCACGGCCGCGCAGCTCCGGCACCACGGCGCCGAGCAGCATTGCGGTGCGCAGCGATTGCAGCGCATCTTCGGGCCGCACCAGCAGCGCCGGCGGCGTGCGCCGCCCGGCCCGCTGCAAGGCCGCCAGCACCTCGACGATGTCGGCGCGGCGCGAATCCAGCGAAGCGCGCATCTCCTGCTCGCGGCCGTTGAGGCTTCGCAGCCGCGCTTCGGTGGCGTCGATCTTGGTCTCGACGGCACGCACATTGGCGGCGGTGTCGATCAGTTGCTGGTTGAGCTGGGTGCGGTCCTGGCCGAGCGCGGTGATCTCGGTCTTGAGCTTGGCCTGTGCTTCCTCCGCGCTCTTCTGCCTGGCGCGGGCGGCTTCCAGCTCCTGCTCGCGCTGCTTGATGGCATCGGGCGACACGGCTGCGGCTTGCTGTGCGGGATTTGCCGTCTGAGCTTGCGCGAGGCTTATGGAAGCTTGCGCGAGGCTTGCGCCGGCAAGGCTTCCGATCAGCAGCAGGTTGAGGAGCGGCGCTCGCATCGTGGCGGGAAAGGTGCTCGTTGTGGCGCGCATCACGCGCGGTGATAGGGGTGGCCGGCCAGAATGGTGGCGGCCCGGTAAAGCTGTTCCAGAAGCATGACGCGGACCATTTGGTGCGGCCAGGTCGCAGAGCCGAACGCGATCGCAAGCTTGGCCTTACGGCGCAATTCGGGCGAAAGTCCGTCCGCCCCTCCGATCACGAAGATAGTATGTCCGGCCCCCTCGTCGCGCCAGCGCCCCAGGTGCCGTGCGAATACGGTGGACTCCAGATTCTGGCCGCGCTCGTCCAGCGCCACCAGGATCGCCTTGTCCGGAATATGCGCGGAGATCGCCGCGGCCTCCTCAGCCATCCGCGTCGCGGTGTCCCGCGCGCGGCTTTCGGGAATTTCGTGGACCAGGAGCTCGCGGAATCCAAGCTTGCGGCCGGCCTCGTCGAACCGCTCGAAATAGCGGTCGGCAAGCTCCCGTTCGGGGCCCTGCTTCAGCCGGCCCACCGCAATGACAGCAACACGCATGATATCTTCAGGGCCGCGTTTTCAAGACCGCGCGCCATGAGCGCGCGCACGACGCTAACATGCGCGTCAGCCGATTCGAAATCGGCTCGATGGGCCTAGATCGCCTTCGCCGCCCCTGGGCCCTGCGTGTACAACCGCTCGAGATTGTAGAACTCGCGGACCTCGGGTCTGAACACGTGCACGATCACATCGCCGGAATCGATCAGCACCCAGTCGCAATTGGGCAAGCCCTCGACGTGGATGTTCTTGATGCCGTTTTCCTTGAGGCCCTTGGCGACGTTCTCCGCGATCGCGCCGACGTGCCGGTTCACCCGGCCGGTGGTGACGATCATGTAGTCGGAGTAGGCCGATTTGCCGCGAAGGTCGATGGTGACCGTCTCTTCCGCCTTCATGTCGTCGAGGCGGGAGAGGATCAGGTTCAGCGTCTTGTCGGCGTCGGGTTGCGCCTTCAAGGCCGCAGCTTGGGTCGATGTTTTACGCGCCGGTTTTGCCTTGGGTAAAACAGACTTCGTTGAAGCTGACTTCGCTGAAGTCGACTTGGACAATACAGATGTGGTCAGGGACCATTCCTTTCACTGTATCGCGAACGCCGAATCCGGCGCCCACCGGTTACACTACATCATGTGGGGTTAAGGGTTTCAATATGCCAGAGAGCCCGGAGCCACCCCCGTCCGCACACTCTGTCTCACTTCGTACCTTTCCAGCTTCCGTCCGGGTTCCGCAGGCCCGTGGAGGACAGATTCAGCTTCAATCCGGTCAGGAACACCCAGGCCGGCGCCGGCTGGTCCGCGAGCAGCGCTGCCTTGTTCTCGGGCAGGCGGTAACGCGCTAGGGCCTTGGCGGCGGGCGAGGCGAGGGCACGAAAACTCTGCGGCGGACGATCGATGACCGCCATCGGCACCTGGCCGGCGATGCGCCGCCAGTCCTGCCATCGATGGAATTGAGCGAGGTTGTCGGCGCCCATGATCCAGACAAAGCGCAAGCCCGAGAGGCGGCGGCGCAAGGTGTTGATCGTGTCGATAGTATAGCGGGTGCGAATGACGGATTCGAGACAACTGACCTCGATCCGCGGGTCGTCGGCGACGTCGCGCGCCGCCTGCATGCGCTCGCCGAGCTCATGCAGCGTGCCATTCTCCTTCAGCGGATTGCCTGGCGTCACCAACCACCACACGCGATCGAGCTGAAGGCGTTTCAGCGCGAACTGGCTGATCGCGCGATGAGCCTGATGCGGCGGATTGAACGAACCGCCGAGCAAGCCGATGCGCATCCCTGAAGTGTGGGCTGGTATGGCCTGCGCGAAGAAACGTGGCGCGACGAAATTGTTGCTCAATGCCCCGCGCCTTGCGTCGGTTACGGCCGCGTCTGCCCGGTGCCGTGAACGCGATATTTGAAGCTCGTCAGCTGCTCGGCGCCGACAGGGCCGCGCGCGTGGAAGCGGCCGGTCGCGATGCCGATCTCGGCGCCGAAGCCGAATTCGCCGCCATCGGCGAACTGCGTCGAGGCGTTATGCAGCACGATCGCGGAATCCACCTCGCTGAGGAATTTGTTCGCAGCCGCCTCATCCGCGCTCACGATCGCATCGGTGTGGTGCGAGCCGTGGCTCTGGATGTGCGCGATCGCGCCGTCGACGCCGTCCACCACCTTCGCCGCGATGATCGCGTCGAGATATTCGGTGTCCCAATCGTCTTCGCTGGCAGGTTTTACGCGCGGGTCGGCCTTCTGCACGGCGTCGTCGCCGCGCACTTCGCAGCCCGCCTCGATCAGCATCTCGACCAGCGGCTTCAGATTCTTGCCGGCAGCGGCGCGATCGACCAGCAGCGTCTCGGCCGCGCCGCAGACGCCGGTGCGGCGCATTTTCGCGTTGAGCACGATCGACTTCGCCATGGCGAGGTCGGCGCTGGCATCGACATAGACGTGGTTGACGCCTTCGAGATGCGCGAACACAGGCACGCGCGCTTCCTGCTCGACACGCGCGACGAGGCTCTTGCCGCCGCGGGGCACGATCACGTCGATGGTGCCGCCCAGGCCCGACAGCATCATGCCGACCGCCGCGCGGTCGCGCGTCGGCACCAGCGTGATCGCAGCCTCGGGCAGGCCGGCTTCGCGCAGGCCTTGCACCAGGCATTCATGGATCGCGCGGCAAGAACGAAAGCTGTCGGAGCCGCCACGCAGGATCACGGCATTGCCCGACTTCAGGCACAGCACGCCGGCGTCCGCGGCAACGTTGGGCCGGCTCTCGAAGATCACGCCGACGACACCGAGCGGCACGCGCACGCGTTCGATGGTCATGCCGTTCGGCCGCTGCCAGCTCTCGGTGACGATGCCGACGGGATCGGCGATGCCGCGCACGATGCCGACGCCCTCGGCCATGCCCTCGACCCGCGCGGGCGTCAGCGTCAGGCGGTCGATGAAGGAGGAGGTGGCATTGCCGGAAGCGCGGGCCTCCGCGACGTCCTCGGCATTGGCGGCAAGGATCGCAGCGGCGTTGGCGCGGATCGCCCGCTCCATGGCTTCCAGCGCCCGGTTCTTCTGCTCCGGCGGCGCCAGCGCCAGCACGCGCGCGGCAGCGCGGGCACGGGTTCCGAGATCGGACATCAGCGCCTGAAGATCGGCATTGCCGTCAACGGCTTTGAGGGGGGCGGCCATGGGGTCAAACCTTTTGCTAAGGCGGTGTCCTAGCACGGAAATCCCGGGCCTGCGAAGGGCGGGAAGGGTATGGCAGGGGCCCGGTTCGCCAGCGGTCGGCCAATGGCCGGGTTGTGCGCCGAATGCTCGATCGATCCTTGCGAACATCCAAAATATCAACAATTATCATTACTTGATATCGGAGCCCCTATGGCCAGCAGCTACAGCATTGGCAAGCATTTCGAGGACCTGATCGATGGTCTGGTCGAGAGCGGGCGCTATGCCAGCGCGAGCGAAGTCATGCGCGAAGGTCTTCGCTTGATTGAGGAGCGCGAAGAACAGCGCAAGCTCAAGCTGCAAGCGCTGCGGGAGGAAATCCAGAAGGGCTTTGACAGCGGGCCGATGGAGGAGGTGGATCCACGCGAGTGGATGAACGATATCAAGGCGCGGGGACGGCAGCGATTGGCTGCGCGCAAAAGTGGCAAATAGATTCCGCAAAACTCCACAAGCAGACCTCGATCTCGATTCGATCTGGGAATTCATCGCTTCCGACAGCGTTCCCGCCGCCGAGAAGCAGATCGGTCGCTTCGGCGAGATTTTCGAGATGCTGATGGAGAACCCGCTGGCGGGACGAGAGCGACGAGAATTGCGCGCGGACTTGCGCAGCTTTTCGGTCGGCAACTACATTATCTTCTATGTCCCGCTGCCCGATGGCGTGGAGATCATCCGCATCATGCATGGCCGCCAGGATATCGGCTCTGACGACATGCAATAGCGGCGGCTTGATTAGCCGCTACCCGCCCACCACCAGATCGTCGCGGTGGATCATCTCGGCGCGGCCGCTGATGCCGAGGATGGTCATCACGTCGGGGGAGGAGCGGCCCTTGATCCGCTCGGCCTCGTCGGCATCATAGGCGATCAGGCCGCGGCCGATCTCGCTGGTGTCGGGGCCGCGCACGATCACGGCATCGCCGCGGGCGAACTGGCCCTCGACCTTGATCACACCGGCCGGCAGCAGGCTGGCGCCGGCGCGCAGCGCCGTCACGGCCCCGGCATCGATCGTCAGTGTGCCCTTCGGCTCCAGCGTGCCCGCGATCCAGCGTTTTCGCGAGGTGATGGGGTTCGCCGGCGTCAAAAACCAGGTGCAGCGGCCGCCATCGGCGATCGCCTGGAGCGGGTGCTCGATCTTGCCCGAAGCGATCAGCATATGCGTGCCGCCGGTGGTGGCGATCTTGGCCGCCTCGACCTTGGTGCGCATGCCGCCGCGCGACAACTCGGACTCGGCATCGCCAGCCACCGCCTCGATCTCCGAGGAGATGCTCTCGACCACCGGAATGAGCTTGGCGTTCGGGTTGTTCTTCGGCGGGGCGTCGTAGAGCCCGTCGATGTCGGACAGCAGCACCAGCAAATCGGCGCTTGCCATGGTGGCGACGCGCGCGGCGAGGCGGTCGTTGTCGCCGTAGCGGATCTCGTTGGTCGCCACCGTGTCGTTCTCGTTGATCACTGGAATGGCGCGCCATTCCAGCAGCTTGCCGATGGTGGAGCGCGCGTTGAGATAGCGGCGGCGCTCCTCGGTGTCCTGCAAGGTCACCAGGATCTGGCCGGCACCGATGCCGTGCGCCCCGAGCACCTCCGACCAGATCCGCGCCAGCGCGATCTGGCCGACAGCGGCTGCGGCCTGGCTCTCTTCCAGCTTCAGCGGGCCGCGCGGCAGCTTGAGGCGGCTGCGGCCGAGCGCGATCGAGCCGGAGGACACGACGAGGACGTCGCGGCCTTCCTTGTGCAGCTTGGCCATGTCGTCGGCGAGCGCGGCGAGCCAGGACGAGCGCACCTCGCCCTTGTCGGAATCGACCAGCAGCGCGGAGCCGACCTTGACGACGATGCGGCGGAATTGACTGAGTTCGGGGCTGGCCATAGTGCGCCTGGACGATCTGCTCTGCATTGGAAACGGCGGAGCGAGAGAGCGGCGCCGATAGGCCGCTTTTGCAGCAGGACGATGGCCGGCGCAAGGCGGCAAGGATGGCAACGGATGGTAAACGGCGAAGGTCGGCCTTGCCTTGGCCGTTTACCGGGTTCTAATGCCGGCAACCAAAATGGGCTGGAGGGAATGCGTATGGATCGCCGCGAATTTATGGCCGGATGTGTCGCCCTGCCGCTGCTGGCGCAGGCCGGTGAGGCGCAAGCGCAGGCCGGGTTGACCAAGATGATCTTCCCGTTCGCGGCGGGGGCGGGCGGCGACACGCTGTGCCGGCTGATCGCGCAGGAGATGGCGCCGGCATTGCAGCGGACCATCGTGGTCGAGAACCGCACCGGCGGCGACGGCCTGATCGGCATCAAGGCGGTGAAGGGCGCGAGCCCCGACGGCAGCATGGTTCTGGTGACGACGGGACCCACCATGTACCTGCTGCCGATGGTGGAGACGAATCCGAGCTTCGACACGGCGAAGGATTTCATGCCGGTCTCGCTGCTGGCGCGCTTCGAATTCGCGCTGGTGATCAACCCCGCGGTCGAGGCCACCGATTTCAAGAGCTTCGTGGCGTGGCTGAAGGCGCATCCGGACAAGACCTCGTTCGGCGTGCCCAGCAACGGCACCATTCCGCACTTCATGGGCTCCAAGCTCGAGAAGGATCTCGGCATTCCCCTGACGCGCGTGCCCTACCGTGGCAGCGCGCCCATCCTCAACGACCTCGTCGGCGGCCACATTGCGTTCGGCATCGTGACGCTGGCCGACGCGCTGCCGCAGCACCGCGCCAAGGGCGTGAAGATCATCGCGGTGTCGAGCACGGAACGCTCGCCCTTCGCGCCCGAGGTTCCGACGCTGAAGGAAAGCGGCATCGATCTCGTCGCCGACGCCTGGTACGGCATGTGGCTCCCCGCCGGCAGCCCGCCGGAATTTGCGAGCAAGCTGGGTGCGACGGCGAGCGCGGCGCTCGCCAAGCCCGAGGTGAAGGAGAAGCTCACCGCGATCGGGCTGATCCCGGTCGGCAGCAATGCGGATGGGCTGTCGAAGGAGCTCGCCGCGAACATCGCGCTGTGGCAGCCGATCGTGAAGGCGACGGGCTACAAGATCGAGAATTGAGTTTTCTCCCTCGCCCCGCTTGCGGGGAGAGGGTCGGGGTGAGGGGAGGCTCCGCGGGGACGGTGACAGTGGACTCGCGGAGAGTCCCCCTCACCCGGATCGCATCTGCCGATGCGATCCGGCCTCTCCCCGCAAGCGGGGAGAGGCGAAGAGCAACTCATATCTTCGCGCGGAGCGCGATGCCGTCCTTGATCGCCGCGAGTTCGTTCTCATCCCAGATGCCGATCAAAACGCCGTTCTTCACCTGGAGCTGGTTGTCCGCATAGGCCGCGATCTTCTCGCGCGGGGTGGTGATGTGCCCGCTGGGATGCAGCGCCCAGTCGAACAGTTCGGCCTGCAACCGCGCGATGATGCCTGCACATTCAGGATCGTCGCCACGATCCAGATATTCGTCCGGATCGGTTTCGAGGTCGTACAGCATCGGGCGGAAGCCGGAGGCGTGGATGTATTTCCAGCGGCCGTCGAACACCATGAACAGGCGGCAGCGCTCGATCGGCTGGTTCAGCTTCAGCCGCACGTCCTGCATGGCATAGTCGTATTCGGAGAACGCCACCTTGCGCCAATCCGGCGGTGTCGGCCCGCGCAGCAGCGGCAAAAGCGAACGCCCTTCGAGAATGTGGCCCGGGACCTTGCCGCCGAAATAATCGACGAAGGTCGGCGCGAGATCGATCGCCTCGATCAGCGCATCGCTGCGCGTGCCGCGCGTGGCGTCGGCCTCTTGCGAGGGATCGATGATGATCAACGGAATCTTCGCCGACTGCTCGTGGAACAGGTCTTTCTCGCCCATCCAATGATCGCCGAGATAGTCGCCGTGATCGCTGGTGAACACGATCATCGTGGTATCCAACAGGCCGCGTTCACCTAAGAACTTCATCAGCACGCCCATCTGGTCGTCGATCTGGGTGATCAGGCCCATATAGGTCGGGATCACCTTCTCCCGTGCCTCGTCGCGCGCCATGTTGCGGGAGTAGCGCATGTCCATATAGGCGCCGAACACAGGATGCGGATTCTGCCGCTCGCGCATCGAGCGGATCACCGGGATCATATCCTCGGTCGAATACATGCTGGCATAGGGCTCCGGCGCGATATAGGGCCAGTGCGGCTTGATGTAGGACAGATGCAGGCACCACGGCCGGCCGTCGGTCTCGGCTTCGCTGATGAAGTCCATCGCGCGCCGCGTCATGTAGGGCGTCTCGGAATGCTCGTCCGGCACGCGCGCGGCCTTGTCGGCATGCACCAGCAGCCAGCCGTTCTGCAAGCTGCCGTCTTCCGCCGCGCCGGAATTGGCCCAGTGCTCCCAGGGATTGCTGGCCTCAAAACCGTGCTGACGCAGATATTCGTCGTATTTCGGACGCGGCCGCCCCGTGGGGTGCAGGCCGTCGTCGCGCTCGTAAGGCTCGAAGCCGCATTCGGCGACATGCACGCCGATCATCGATTCCGGGGGAATGCCGAGCGCCTTCATGCCTTCGATATCGGGCGCCATGTGGGTCTTGCCGACCAGCACATTGCGCACGCCGATCTTCTTCAGGTGATCGCCGAGCGTGGGCTCGCCGACACGCAAGGGCCAGCCGTTCCAGTGCGAGCCGTGCGAGCGCATGTAGCGTCCCGTGTAGAACGACATCCGCGACGGGCCGCAGATCGGCGATTGCACATAGGCCTTGCTGAACAGCACGCCGCGCCTCGCCATGGCGTCGATGTTCGGCGTCTTCAGCGTGGGATGGCCGGTGCAGCCGAGATAATCATAGCGAAGCTGGTCGCACATGATCCAGAGAACGTTCTTCGCGCGCGCCATGCGTCATCCCTGCATTTTCTTGATTGTGCGATGCTGCGATATTGGAGCGGCGATGACAAGCCGATGATGCGCTGCGGCAACATACACCGCCGTCGTCCCCGCGAACGCGGGGACCCATAACCCCAGGGAGTAGTTTGGCGAAGACTTGTCGTTCGGTACTACGACCGTGCTCAACCGGAAGATCACGCGGTATGGGTCCCTGCGTTCGCAGGGACGACAAGGAGACTAAGCCGACCACGGCTCCGCTTCCGCGGCGCTCTTCGCCTTGGCCGACACCGGGGCCTCGCCGATCACCGCGACGAGCGCGCGCAGCGCTTCCTTGACGCCGTCGCCGGTGACCGCTGACAGCAGCAGCGGCGTCTTCTTGGCGGCGCGCTTCAGGCGCTCCTTCTGCTTCTTGAGCTCGTCCGGCTCGACCGCGTCGATCTTGTTCAGTGCGACGATCTCGATCTTGTCGGTGAGCTGGCCGCCATAGGCGTCGAGCTCCGTGCGCACCGTCTTGTAGGCCTTGCCGGCGTGCTCGCAGGTCGCGTCGACCAGATGCAGCAGCACGCGGCAGCGCTCGACATGGCCGAGGAAGCGGTCGCCGAGGCCGGTGCCTTCATGCGCGCCCTCGATCAGGCCGGGGATGTCGGCCAGCACGAACTCGCGGCCGTCGGCGTTCACGACGCCGAGTTGCGGATGCAGCGTGGTGAAGGGATAGTCGGCGATCTTCGGCCGCGCCGCGCTGACCTTGGACAGGAAGGTCGACTTGCCGGCATTGGGCATGCCGACGAGACCGGCATCGGCAATGAGTTTCAGCCGCAGCCAGATCCAGCGCTCCTCGCCGACCTGGCCGGGATTGGCGTTGCGCGGGGCGCGGTTGGTCGAGGTCTTGAAATGCGCGTTGCCGAAGCCGCCATTGCCGCCCTCGGCCAGCACGAATTTCTCGCCGACCTCGGTGAAGTCGTGGATCAGCGTCTCGCGGTCCTCGTCGAAGATCTGCGTACCCACCGGAACCTTCAGCACGATGTTCTTGCCGTTGGCGCCGTGGCGGTCCGAGCCTGAGCCGTTCTCGCCCTTCTGGGCCTTGAAGTGCTGCTGGTAGCGGTAGTCGATCAGCGTGTTGAGGCCGTCGGCGACCTCGATGATGACATTGCCGCCGCGGCCGCCATTGCCGCCGGAGGGACCGCCGAATTCGATGAACTTCTCGCGGCGGAACGCCACGCAGCCGTTCCCGCCGTCACCGGAGCGGATATAGACCTTTGCTTCGTCGAGGAATTTCATGGGCCATAGGTAGGCCAGCCGGCCCCCTGCGGCAACCCGGAGAGACCCGCAAATCGGCCGAATTTCCGCGAATTGCGGCCCTTGCTTAACCAGTCGGTCGCTTCCGGATCAGGAATGTCTGCGTCCCCTCCAGCACCAGCTCCTTGCGCTGGTTGAACACGGTGCTGCGCAGCGTCACCGTGCCGGTGGTGCGGCCGGGCACCAGCTCGGTGACCTCCAGCGCGGGATAGAGAGTGTCGTCGGCATAGACCGGTTTGAGAAAACGGCTGGATTGCTCGAGGAAGCCGACCAGGGACTCCTCGACCATGAACGGGAACAGGCCGGCGCCGGGCGCGGTGTGGATCAGGGTCTGGAAGCCGTGGGCGAGCAGATGCGGCATGCCGCGGCTGCGGCAATATTCCACATCATAGTGCACGGGATGGGTGTCGCCGCTCGCGGTCTGGAACGCCGCGAAGATCGCCGAGGTCTGGGTCCGGCTCGGCAGCACGAAGCGTTCACTGAGGACGAAATCCTCAAACCAGCGTTGCGTGGGGATCATGCGATGCTGGGTCGGATCGAAATCGGCCATGTCAAAGCTCGTTCTGTCGATGTGGCGTTATCGCTACTGCGATGCGAAGAGTGCGGCAATCCGTTCAATTCAGCGTGGCGGGCTTGTCCGTATTGCTCATGCCATTACAACGGCGCCAATGCCCATCTTCAAGAACCTCTCCGCCTATGACGATCGCTCCGCGCGCCTCGCCGGCATTGCGCTCATGGTGCTGTCGATCTTCATGTTCTCGTTCGGCGACGCCATGGGCAAGTTCCTGGTCGGGACTTATTCAGTGGGGCAGCTGCTGTTCCTGCGCGCCTGCGCGGCGCTGCTGCTGTTGTCGCCGCTGATCTGGCGGCAGCGTCACCAGTTCCTGCATCTGGAGCGTCCACGCCTGCAGCTGTTCCGCGTGGTGCTCTCGACGTTGGAGGTCGCCGCGTTCTTCCTCGCCACGGTCTATCTGCCGCTCGCCGACGTCATCACCTATTATCTCGCCGGCCCGATCTTCGTCACCGCGATGTCGGCGATCTTTCTGGGGGAGAAGGTCGGCTGGCGCCGCTGGACCGCGATCCTGATCGGCTTCTGCGGCGTCGTGATCGCACTGCGGCCCTCGGCGCAGACCGTCAGCCTGCCGGCGCTGATCGCGCTCGGCGGCAGTCTCTCTTTCGCGACGCTGATGCTGATCACGCGAAGCCTGCGCAAGACGCCCGATATCGTGATGGCGTCCTCGCAATTCGTCGGCACGTTCTCGCTCGGCGCGGTGCTGTCGGCGTTCAACTGGGTGCCGCCGACCCCGGGCAGCCTCGTGATCTTCGCGGCGGCCGGGCTGATCTCGGTGTCCGCGCTGTTCTGCGTCAACCGCTCGCTCAAGCTGGCGCCGGCCAGCGTCGTGGTGCCGTATCAATATTCCATGATCGTCTGGGCGGTGATCTTCGGTTTCGTCGTGTTCGGCGACGTGCCGTCCATGGCCACGCTGATCGGCGCGGCGATCATCATCGGGGCCGGGTTCTATATCTATCTGCGCGAGCGCGATCTCGGGCGCCCGAGTGAGGAAGTGAATCCGCCGGCGTAGCTCTTACCCTCCCCTGGAGGGTGTTCAGACCGGGGAGATGGTGGACGGGTGTTCGGAGACATCGTGGACACTTTCGAGGCTGCCGTCGAGAGGCCGGATATCGACAGTTGCAATCGTCTGAGTTCTGAACACGACGTCGAAGAGGCCG